>JAABUP010001618.1_pt1 | contig 46938 bp, 48 predicted proteins | sample 5559201 | NCBI WGS metagenome assembly JAABUP01 (sample SAMN10711887, study PRJNA513373) | rock metagenome | isolation source: Antarctica rocks | place: Antarctica
CGATATTGCCCTTTCTCTACACTTGGATTCTGTGTGGCCTGGCTGAGGATTTTTGATTCTCGATTACTGTGCTTTGCGGGTTTCATAAGGCGTTCCTTTACTTCTTGTTGCAGACTGGGTCTTGGGAGCTTGGTGATTTCCTGCATCACATATCAGCGCAGGAGCTTGCGCACTGCCAACAGCGCTGACAGTATGGGAGCTGCGGCATACTTCAAATGACTGCGCATACCAGTCCTGCACCTTCTTGATCGATGGCATCTCATTCAGGCTATCTGGCAAGTCTCCTAGCTCTTGCACACGGTGGGCTAAGCGTATTGGGAGCTCTTCGGAAAGGAATTGGGATGCGCGGAAGAGCGTGCCTACATCATCCATAACAATTAGCGCATGCTCGAACCTCAGCAGTCAATCTATCTGCAACAGTGACCGTACCCGTGGAGGGCTTCTCCCCAAATTGTACCATCTGCCGTAGACTCACACCAGTCGCTGGGAAAGAGGAATAATGCTTGATGGTGTCCATCAGCATCTCAGTCTTCTTCCACGACATCTTGAAATCTGTTCTGGCCAGGCGGCCTCTCCTCAGACCCGAGTCCCAATTCCTATGTTGTCCAAGTCACGTCCCACCGCCTTGCGATGGTCGTGTCTCTATATCTCGGCGTGCTCCCCACCAAACCGACCGAATACCGAGGTCAATTGACCAGCAATGTCTTTGCTCAAGCAGCCTTGCCAATGTAAAATGATACGAAAGCAAATTGAGCAGCTGAGACGCTCGCTATATCTGGACGCTTCTGTGTACACAGGTAGGACACAAGTCGAGACGGTGCCTGAGTCACTCTATTTCCACATGTAATTGTGCTCCTGTCTGCCGAACAGCAAACGGCCGTGCGTCCGAGGCGGGCAGCTTCCCCACGCTCTCGGCTCTGGTCGCCTTCCTTCACATGAACACCTAGTGGGTGCAGCGATGAGGCCCATGTGACGAAAGGGCTATAGAGCTCGTGAAGTCAAACATTGACACAGATTGCGATATCTGTGCGTCTCAGGCTTTTCTCGGAGCGATGCATTCTGTCGCAGTATGGATTCACCACCAGATCAAGAGCTACCCAGTCGCTGTATGGGGCTGATCCAGAGCCCTTTGATGATGTTGGACGAACAGCAAGCTATCGTTGCACGTTTTCAAGGGGTACCCAGGAGTGATTCTTAGGAGCAATGCGGCGGGACGATCTTCTGCTTTCCAGACTTTTTGAGACCAAGCAGAGGTTAATGGTAGGCTGCACATACTTAGTGTGAACTCCTCCGTACCTCCAGCGGGTGGCGACAATACAGGTTATGGAATGTCCTTAAGAAATCGAATCTGACTTTATGTTACCTCTCTCTGTCATGTCACGAAGTCTGGTGATCTACTGAGCCCTAATCTTGGCAATCTGCGACCACGTGTTTCTCGCAAAATCAAACATGAAAAGACCAACCCCATCATTGTCTTACCTACCACTAAATGTCAGCGACCATGGCATACCCATTCCCAAGATTCGGTGGCTCACCGCAGACGCCTCAACACGTCAAAGGCATTGAAAGCCCACGCAACAGGATGTCGCATAGCTCGAATGGTTCAATCGCAGCATACAAGCGTCTGATCATCATCACCGTGGTCTGCACCGCGTTGTTTCTCTGTATAATCAACCCGTTCTCTAGCAAGCCGTCCAAGCAGTCAGATAGAATTCCGTTCTCTCATGAGCTTATTGATGAGTGCGCACTTCCAAAAACCTTCACCACTTCAGAGCTAACATTGTGCAAAACAGCTACTTCAAGCACTTTGAGGGTCACCAGGATTGTGGGATCACATCCTTGGATATTTACACTCCGCCTACCATCCATGGTAACGATGCACGAGTCACCCCTCCGTATTGCAGGAATCGAGCGACATTGCTCGAGGCTATGAGTGGAGGTGGCAGGCATGGTTTCGATGCACCTTTTGCCCCCCAAGGTGAGGTACATCTAACACTCTGTCCGCTCATCTTTTCAAGACCTTTCATTCTACATGACCGACGTCAAGATGCACCCTTGGAGCTGGAGCTGGAGCTGACATCTTGCAAGGTTGCCACTACCGCTGGTACTCCACCGCCGAAATATGCATGATACTAGACCGATTCGACGCCATCGTCTTCATCGGCGACAACATGCTCCAGCACGTCTACACTGCCTTCAACATCCTCCTCCGCGAAAACATCGCCCTAGGCGGCCTGAAGCAATGGGAAATGAGCGAGAGCCAACGCAGCGCCTGCAGATGCGACAACCAATTCATCAAGTCCGAATGTTCCAAATACACCATCACAACCAGCGAGCAAGTCGACAAGAACGACGGTGGAAGCGGCCACCGAAGCCCTTACCTCTGCAACCGTAGGTCCAACAACGCCCAAACGCCCTACAGAACTTGACCCGCGCAAACCCCGTTCCTAACCACCAACCCGCGCGCAGGAACACCCCACATCTACCTCCCCATAACCACCTCCCCGGCCCCTCCCGCCCTCCGCACAACGTTCACCACCCTCCTCGCGCAACACCCCGACATCTACAAACCGATCCCGGTAATCCACTCCCTAACCCTCAGCACCTTCCTCGCCTGGCCCCTCACCACCTCCTCCATGAACGAATGGCTCGCCCTCGCCGACGCCACCACCCGCAACGTGCCCTTCCTCTGGCTCGGCCCCGTCGCGGCCGGCCATCTCAAACCGCCCGGCCAGATCCTGAGTCAGGGGAATAACGCGTTGTGGCATTTTACCGTGGAGATGGCCAAGGAGGCCAGGGCCAGGGAGATGGATGCGTTGGGGGTTTATAATTTGACGTTGCAGGCCGCGAGTTGGGATGGGAGTGCGTATGGGGAGAGGGTTGCGCTGGTGCAGGCTATGATGGTTAGTTTGGCAATGATAATTCCGTGTGTACAGCTGCAATGAGCTGACTTTTCGGGGATGAACAGATCATCAATTGGCTTTCGCGACTGGAGTCTTCCTAGCAGGAAATCCTGTGCTCTTTGCTGTCCTTGCCATCTAGCTGTTCCGCGCTCTGCAGTGTCTTGAGATTGTGTGATGGATGGCCTTTGCACTACAGATTCAAACCAGGGATTCGCAGTTATATACACGCTCTCTCTTAGCGTTCCGCCAAAGCACAAAACAGCAGAGCTCCGTGATGACGGATGTGCTCCACACACATACCTGTGTGCACAAAAAACCCTCATCAACACTCACTCACCCACTCATCTACTCTCCTCCACTCTACCGGATCTCAGTTCTCCAACCCCATCACACATCACACACATCACACGGACACGTACTCAGTAGTAGATTACGGCGTCATCTCCATTCGTACACACGGCCCCCATCCTACCCTATCCGATCCGATCCTATCTATCCTTCCCCCCATAAATCAAAACCCGTCCCCTCGCCGACCCCCATTCGCCCTCCCACCCAAACCCCCATGAAAGTAGAAATCTCAGAAAAGCGCCGCAAAACACCATGGTCCAGCTATCACTGTGCAGCTGCAGCTGCAGGTGCAGGTGTGGTATCAACTCAAGCGTCAATTCAAACGAAAAACACATACGAGAATCGAAGACGAGAAAAGAGATTTCTGGACTGCATATCCCCAATCCAACGCGCTTGCGTAAAACCCTCAAATCTGATCGTGAGCCTGAGCCGGAGCCGGAGATGCGAGCACGGTGGTACAGTGGCGAGAACGAGGTGCGATGCGATGGAGACTGGATCTAAATCTTGCTGCAAACGTTGAAGGAGACGGCGTGGGTGTCCGGAGCCAGGGTGAGGCTGGGTAGGGGTGGGTGTTATCGGCGGAAGTTGATGATTGCGATCTAAAACCATGGTGGTTAGTCCGTTGGTCTGAAGCCAAATCACAAACAAAAGAAAACGAACGAGTAGATAGAAATGAAGTCGTTGATAGCAACAACCCGTGAAAACCCAGTCCAAAAAGAGATTCAGATCATCTCTTACCTGCCTCCCCAACCCAAACGCCAACTTCCCCCCATCCGCATCCCAACTCAACGAATGATCCTCCCCCTTCTCTCCCTCCTCTTCTTCATTGACCTTACTTGACGAACCACCCGCCCACCTCCCTGCCTCCCCCACCCAACACGCCTTCGGCAAAGCCCCCTCCTCCGCCCTCCATATCAGGATCCTATCATAGCTCGCCGCGGCAACCAGATACCCATCCGGCGTGAAACTCAACGCCATAGCCGGTGTGTTTCGGCCGAGAGATAGTTTGTGGAGGATTATGAAGGGCCGTTTGGCGTCCCAGAGTTTGAGCGTGCCGTCTAGAGACGCGGTGGCGAGGGGCCGGGGGTCGGTGGCGGAGTGGGTGGACGGGTTGGGGTGGGGCTGGAAGGAGAGGGCGGTTAGGGGGTCTAAGTGGGCGGTTGTGGTGCGGATGTCGAAGTTAGAGTCGATAATCTGGATTTTAGAGTCAGTTGTGGGTAGGTCCAGGTAGAAAGGTGGGCACGTACTCCTAGACAGGCTGTCTCTTCCGCGGCTACTGCTGTGGTTGAAGACACTGGATCCCATCTGATTATGCTCCAATTTTGTCTCGTCTCCCGGCTCGTATAGTTAAATGTAATGGAGATGGCATGGTCGTCGCTGATGCTGAATTTGGTGACAGTATCCTCGCCACATACAAAGAATTGTGAGTCGCCAGTCCAGGCGGCATCCACGATGGTCTTTTCCAGCTCAAGCGGTTGCAGTGCTTGGCCAGTCGAAGGATCCCAGATCAGGATACTACTGGCCTTTCCCGAAGATGCAACACCCAACAGCAGTGATCCTGAAGAGTTCCATCGCAATGCCAACATCATGTCTTGAGCTGCTGGAAGCACATCCCGCACAATACCAGCCTTGGTCCAGATTGCGACTTCACCCATCCATCCTGACCCCAGATTTCGTGTCGCAACGGCTAGAAACTCTCCGTCTGGACTCCATGACAGTGCAGTTACCAACGACCGATCACCCGGTTCCAGCAGGTCCACGTGCTGTTTAGGGCTGTCGGATCTTGAAACGGTCCAGATGCGGGCTAGCGCTTCGCCTGCAGTTGCCAAGACGGCTGATTCCGTCGGATGCCAGGCGGTGTGCATGACGCTCCGATCCAATCCCACGTCCAAAATCGTTGTCTCGGGCCCCAACTCGGCAATTTTCTCGCTCTGCACTCCCACGCTGTTCCCGTTCGTCAGAGTCATGGTCGCTTGTGCTTGTGCAGGAATTTGTGCATGCGCTCGCGCATATGTCTGTGCATCATATTCCTGAGGTGTGCCCGCATCCACACCAGCCGCTGCCGCCGGAGACTCTGCCGCTGTCGACGCATCAGGTCTGGTCGGTGGCTCAGGCTCAGGGTGCGAATACCCATTTCGGTCGATTTCCATGGCGTCGCCGCTGCTGTGGCCATCTCCGTTCCCGCTATTCTCGACGATGCCGTTACTTCTCCGGTGTCGTTTTGACGCCGGCGCTTGACTTGCAAGATCAATCGGTATCCCGTTCGAGCCGCTATCTCGAGCATGTTTGCGTGATCGCGGAGAGGAACGTGATGCGCAAGCGACATCATCCCCGTCCATATCTTCTCCGTTTGGCGACGCCATGGATCGGATGGATTCGGTACCAAAGAAATATATCGACGACGACGGCGATATTCGATCTCCATTCTGCTTGCGAGTTAGAATGACGTCTTAACATCGGATGATCATCACTGATGACGCGCCTGGCTGATCGTTTGTTCGATCTCGTGGTACTGAAGGCCCTTCTGCACAAGAGACACTAGTGCGTGAGTCTTGATACGCGGCGCGAATGGAAGACTCTGAGGATCTGAATTCCAGTCGCGCTGGAGTTTGACAGCTGCTTCGCCATGGCCTGTCAAACAGTCAATCATTCAACGATTCTTCAGTAGTTGCAACCTCTACAAACCACGGACCTGATTCTTGTAGATACCTTCAACGGCCAGCCGAGCGGTTAGCGAGAGACATTCCTTGGGGGGTACCTGACAATCAGACGACAGCGAAACAGCCTCGACGTACCTCCAGATCAAGTAATTGACATGATTCGAAGTCAAAGATCCTGCCGTCATATTGTTGCGCTGTCTTCAGTCGCACCGCACACGCGACCGGCAATCTATCTTCTGACTCTGGAATGCCGGTGTGTGTGGAAGAGAAAGAGATGATCGGTACGAAGGTTGGACTGGTGGCTGTAGCTTAATTATCATTACGAAGTCCCGTAATATTGAAGAACGGGCCTCTGGCGTCAAGCAAGGATGTCTCGCCAAGCCTGTCGACTAGCTCCCGGCAAGCTGGATGGAGGGTGAAGATGATGCGCCCACCTCGCCCTATCAAGCCATCAACAACGGCTGATTGATGTTTTGTTTATTCCGTCGCTCGACTCGACCGTTGCGGCTGCTTGCAGATCTGAAGTATTGACTGATTCGACACCTTCCAGAGTGTGCTTAGTCGGTTGTCATGATTGTCTTTGAGAACATGCATTTCGTCGGTGCATGTCGGATATTGTGGGGGATCAGCCTTCCCTTTCCTTTCCCGCAAATAGATCCTGGTCCTTAGGTACTCACTCGCCTGCACTGCCGCTTTCAGTTTCAGGAGCACCAAATCAACTTCAACTTCAACTTCGACTCGAAACGTCAGTACTGTTCAGATAGCGTTGCTATCCGTCGCTAAATCCGGCGAGGCGTGGTATTCACGTTGCAATGCCGCTGCGAGTCAACATCCCACCACTGACACGCATCCTACTTGTCGTTCTTGTTGCTCTCTCCATCCTTTACAATGCAATCCGATACAGGCAATGGATCGACAGCGTTCCGTACCTTGCAATAGAACCACAGTTGGCTGTCGTGTACCCATGGGTCTTCCTCAGCGCTACACTGGTCGAGCAGAATGCTTTGACTCTTCTCATCGCTGGCGCAACAATTCTCTACGGCGGAAAATACTTGGAGAGGGCGTGGGGCTCCGCCGAATTCGGCAAGTTCCTGCTCACCGTGTCGCTGATACCCAATATCCTCACCTGGGCCGTCTACATTGTCTTGATTGCCATCATTGGGAATGAGATAGGATTGTATGTCTCCTCCCCTTCGGCCCTTGCTTGATGCAGTGGCTTTGAGCTGACATTCGTCATCTTGATGGAGAACGACCACCATTAACGGATCTATCGCCCTGCAAGCCTCATTCCTGGTTGCATTTAAGCAGCTCGTCCCTGAGCACACCGTGACCATCGCTCGTGGATTCATAAAGATCCGGGTCAAGCACTTTCCGGCCATCTTCCTGGTTGCCAATACAGTCTCCGGGGTGGTCTTCGGGACGGACACTGCGCTTGTGCTGGCATGGTTGGGCTTCCTCACGTCATGGACCTATCTACGATTTTACAAGCGGCAACCGGATCTATCGAGCGTCTCCACAGGAGGTACTAGTGGCATCAGAGGTGATGCGAGCGAGACCTTCGCATTTGCCTACTTCTGGCCAGATGTCATCCACGGCCCTATAGCCACCGTCTCGGACAGTATCTACAATGCGTTAGTGGCTTTACGGATATGTACACCCTTCTCTGCCGAGGACGTGGAGACTAGTAATGAGCAAGCAATGGCGAGAGGAGAAGGGGCCCTGCCGAGTCTATTAAGTCAAGGTAGCAGAAGAGGAGGTAGCGGCAAAAGAGAAGAGGCGGAGAGGAGGAGAGCATTGGCGCTCAAGGCACTGGATCAGAGGTTGCATGCTGCGACCGCAAACAAAGCACCAACGGCAGCAAATGCGGAATCAGGGCCAAGTATGTTGGGCGAGACGAGTTACAATCCTGATGACAGGGAAACTGGAGGTGATAGTGCGAGCTGATGACTTAGTGAAGAGATGAGTCTGCTTCAGTGTAGTTCGGAGCGTGGATCAGCGTTCTGCGTTTTCTAGTATCTCAAAGCTGCGGCATCCTTGAATGTTTCTATATACCAATTTGTCAGTCCATAGCGTTTCCGAAAACTATACAGCTATGCAACGCGAGAACAAGAACCCAGGGGGAATCGTGTTTCGAAGCCTGTGCTTCGTTGCTGATACCAGTATTGCCACGCAGCTGTGGCCCTTATTGATGAGGACACTGTGGGCTTCGTATTGCATCGTATTGCGTCAGCAAAGGATTATCGCCAGCGCAGATTCTAGGGTTAAGTAAGTGGAATGGGCAGACGCTAGATCGGCTGGGCCCAGACTTAGCGTATATTTTCTTTATCGATTGTGAAGCACAGATTTACCGCGTTCTGCAGACTTCCCAAAAATCACAAACACTTGAGGCGCAACAGCAATGTCGCTCGTAGACAAGCTAGACAAGATACGATCGCCAAAGCTGCAGAATCAGCGTGAAGTAGGTTATCGAATCGATGCCGTTCTGAGTTCCCACTGACCGAATTAGACCGCGGTGGTACTGTCGGCAGTGGAGGATACGCTGAAAGACCAGAAGCATGGCTCTACACCGACAGCGTACTTCGCTGCACTACTCGCGCTGTTGAGTCAATCGATCTCCTCTTCCAAAGGCATCATCAACAAAGAATTGGCAACCTCCGTCGTTTACCTCCTTGACCTCGTCACACCATACGTCCCTCAGCCTCTCCTTCGCTCAAAGTTTTCCCAAATACTTACCAATCTCGCACCTGCTCTCTCTCACCAGGAAGCCGAAGCGCCGCTCTTACGGTCATCGATAGGATGTCTGGAGTCTCTGCTGGTCGCGCAAGATGCAGCAGCATGGGCTTTACCACAAACGCAGATTGGGCCACGGAGGGCGATCGCAGGCTTGTTAACCTTGGCTGTGGACCATCGGCCAAAGGTACGAAAGCGAGCGCAAGAAGGTCTAATCCGGGTCCTGAAGAGTCCTCCCCCGAGCCCCTCCTTGGATCACCCTGCAGCAGATATGTGCGCCGGGACTGCATTGCGAAGCCTGAGCGACATAGCAAGAGCAACGGGGACGAACAAGAAACATCGAGGTCATGGGAAGGACGATCAACATCAGCCAGGTCTCATACATGCCCTGCAACTGGTCAAGACTATTGCGGGTGCTTCAGGAGGTTGGCCGAGCAGAAAGATTGAGGCACTGTGTGAGCTACTGTTAAACATCTCAAAATCGAGCAACGAGTATCTTACCATGGCCGCATTTGAGACCTTTGAGGTTATTTTCGCCGGCATGGCGGATGAATTTTCCTCGTCGAAATTGCCACGATTGATGGAAGTCATCTCGGAGTTAAAGCCGTCACAGAACGATTCACAGTTACTACCACCATGGATTGCCGTCATATCCAGAGGTTACGATGTTTCTGCTCAGCTCAATCCACAAGAGACATTGCAGAAGCTGCCTGAGCTGTTTGATATGATCTCCGAATTTCTTGCCTCATCCTCTCACAATACTCGCACATCTGCCTCCGAATGTTTGATCTCGTTTATGGCCAATTGCGTTCCTCATGGAGTGCTTCTCGAGCCCTCGACTTACGATGAGAAGACACTAGGAAAGCTCGCGAGAATAGCTACGGAGCTGTTGAGTGTCAAGTATCAAGCCGCATGGATGGAGGTATTCAATGTGCTAGCCGCAATATTTGACGCACTGAAGTGGAGGTCCGCACCATTGCTATCAGAGGTTGTGAAGACCGTCGGTGAGCTTCGAGGCAATGACTCATTCAATGGCAAGAAAGAAGCGGATGAGGTTCTGGGCAAGGCCGTGCGCGCGATGGGGCCGGATGCTGTTCTTGAACTACTTCCTCTGAACTTGGCCAAGCCCAAGGCTGGACAGGCTGGGAGAGCCTGGCTGCTGCCGATACTACGGGACCATGTCTCGAACACCAATTTAGCACACTTCAGGTCGGAATTCGTTCCCTTGAGCGAGATCATGTTCCAAAGAGTGCTTGATAACGGTAGTGCAGAGAAGACCATGGAGATTAAGATCTTTGAGACGCTGGTACAGCAGATCTGGGCGCTTTTACCTGGGTATTGCGACCTACCAATAGATCTCACAGAGACTTTCGATCAGAGCTTTGCAGAGCTGGTTTCAAATCTGCTGTACAAACAGACAGAACTTCGGGCCGATGTCTGCAGAGCACTTCAGACGTTGGTGGACTCAAACAAGGAGGTCCTTGCCATGCAAACTGATCAAGAAGATCTGGTGCGGCAACGGCGATTATCTAAAGCTCATGCACAGAAGAATATCGATCACCTGGCGGGTTTTGCTGGTAATCTTCTGGCTGTCCTCTTCAATGTCTACAGCCAGACTCTTCCAAACTATAGGGCGTACATCTTGAGGTGTATCAACGCCTATTTGAGTATTGCACCCGAAAAGGTAAGACCACGAACAGTCTTTGCTTAACGTTGCCTTGCGCTGACAGGGATGCAGGAGCTTATGGAGACCTTCACGCGCGTCACCACCATGCTCGAGTCTTCCCTTGCAGAGACTGGCTCGCAAACTCAAACGGACAAGCAGAGACAGAAGAAACCGGAAGACAAGATGCCACCAATGAGCCACACCCTTATGGATCTTGTCATCACTATCGCCATCTATATCCCAAGAGATAGCTTCGCAACGCTCTTCAACATTGCCGCTCTTATCATTGTCAAAGACGACGATCCTCAACTTCAGAAGAAAGCCTACAAACTCATACCTCGCCTTGCCGAGTCCGAAACCGGCAAGCAAGCTCTCGTGGAGCGCAATGAAGAACTTCAGCAACTTATCCTTACCAGCGCTGACAAAGCGTCTGCGCCCGCCCGCCGCGACCGCCTTGCTGCGATCTCGCAAATTGTCTCATCTCTCCCGCAGACTTCCCTCCATTTTATCCCCTCTATCCTTTCCGAAGTCGTCATCTCCGCGAAGGAAGTCAATGAAAAAGCGCGCACCTCCGCCTTCAACCTCTTAGTGCTCATGGGCGAGAAGATGGCTGAGGGCGGCACCATCGTCAACTCGAAAGTCGCGCACATGCCGGACGATGCGCCAGACGTACAGGCGAGTCTGGAAGAGTTTTTCACAATGGTGTCAGCTGGACTCGCCGGGTCGACGCCGCATATGGTCAGTGCGAGTATTACAGCGCTGACGAGGGTTCTGTATGAATTCCGGGACAGATTGCCTGAGAGCGTGATTGAGGATTTGGTGCAGACGATGGATCTGTTTCTGACGAGCAATAATCGGGAGATTGTAAGATCGGTGCTTGGATTTGTGAAGGTCAGTGTGATCAGTCTCCCGACGAGTATGATGGTGCCGAAACTGGAGACCTTGGTGCCGAACTTGATGGTCTGGAGTCATGAACACAAGGCGCACTTCAAGGCGAAGGTGAAGCATATCATCGAGAGGATGATGCGGAGGTTTGGTGCCGAAGTCGTGGAGAAGTATTGTCCAGAAGCGGACAAGAAGCTCATCCAAAATATCCGAAAAACACGCGAGAGGAGGAAGCGGAAGAAGGACGCAGGTGAAGGAGGCGAGGACGAGGAGCCGAGTAATGGCAAGCGGAAAGGCCGGTTCGAAAGTGAATTCGACGAAGCCGTCTACGGCAGCGACGAAAGCGAGGAGAACTCAGACGTTAGCGACGACGAGGTCCTCGGTCGAAGGAAAGCAGGCAAAGCAGGCCAGACATTCATCGTCGAAGACGAAGACGAACCTCTCGATCTCCTCGACAGAAAAGCCCTCGCCAATATCTCCTCGACGAAACCGGTCAAAATCAAACAAACCCCGACAACCAAGACGAAGGCAAAAACGGACACGGATGGGAAATTACTACTCGGTGACGATGATGGCGATTCCGACGACGCGATGATGCTCGAATTCGGCGCCGACGGCGACCTCGCCAACGGCAAAGAGCCAGGTGATGGGACGTTAGAAGGCGGGGTCAACGCGTATGTCGACGCGATCAAGGGCTCCGACGCGGTGCAGAGGGGTCAGAGGGGGAAATTGAAATTCAGTAATAAGAAGAGTAAGAATGCGCGAGGTGATGAGATGGAAGTCGACGAAGAGGATGTGGTGCAGAAGGTCAAAGCGAAGCAGGCGAGGGCACAGACCAGTAACGGAGGGCCGAAAGGGCAGAGCCAGAGGAAGGGGTTGGGGGTTGGGAAGACGAGAGGTGGGAGGGTGGTCAAGGGGTCGGCATCTCGGCGGAGGAAGCGGTAGCTGCCCGGGCTTGGCCTGAGTGCAGAGGAGCGAGCTTTACATTTCGCAATCGCTTTCTACTCGCCCCTCTCAGCTTGGTGGCGCGCAAGTGTACGGTTTCTCGCCGCTGACAGTTTATCCAACTTCATGCACCGACAACGACGGCTTCTCTGTGTTTGCTCCGTGCACTGTTGCGTGAAGAATTCGTACTGTAACCTGCACCGTAGCTCGAACATCACCTCCCTCCCTACGACGCAAGTCCCATGACGATAAGAGCTGGTAAAAGTTCGATACTCGTATAGGAACTAAGCACGGCAACGAAAAACAAAACGGAAAATATCGGAAAGTCGAGCGGGTCGGTAAGGGGGAGGGAGCGAGCTATGGAAGGATGTTTTTTTCCCAGTGAAGAGTGATTGGGTAATAAGGAAGGAAGGCGTGAGGTGAAGTTTGAGGTGTGCATTCATGCAAAGGACAGGATTTCGATGTTTCCTGCTGCTGGGGTTATTTCCATCGCTCTATCAAAAGCTCGGAAAGTGTGAAGACAGGAGTTAAGAACGCGGATGGTTATGAATTGCCCCCTTCCGACGCCGCGCTCCCCACCGTCCGTAAATCGTACAAGACCCACATACGCGCCCCGCAACCGCAGAAACGTTTCATTCACTTGACCTTGCTCATAACCGTCTCGACCCCCCTCTCAACATAAACCTCCCCTGCCCTCGCCCTAACCGCATTGACCATACCCCTCTCGAAATCATCCCTCGCCCTCAACACCCCCTCCACCCACCCGAGCTGCAGGTCCCAATACTCCCGCTTAAACGCCTCATACACACCCACGACGCCCGCCTTCCCCTCCGCCTCCAACAGCCTCACCAGATAATCCACCACGCGCCATTTCTGCTTGACGGCCGCGAATTCCTCGGGGCTGAAGCGTTGCTGGAAAAAGGCAAACGCGGTGATGACGTCGTCTTTGAATTTGTCGGTGAAGGCGTCGGCGCGGCGGAATTTGGCGCCCTTGTTGCGCACCGCGCATAGGTAGCGGACGAGGAGCTCGTCGGTGAGTTCTTCGACGAAGATGTCGAGCATGCTGTGGTGCAGGACTTGGGCGTAGTCGCCGATGTAGTCGTCGAAGGTGGACGTGATGCGTTTCATGCCGTACTCGGTGTACCATCTGGACGTGAAGAATTCGGCGATTGTGCTGCGGAAGTCGACGGTGAAGATCAGGTTGACGAAGGTGGTGATGCAGTGGGTGCTGAGGTCGACGTAGCCGTCGCGGAGGGTGTCGAGGGAGGCGGTGGCGTGGAGCATGTATTTGGGGGTGACGAGGGGTTCGAAGTCGCGTTTGAAGCGGGTGAGGTAGCCGAGTTGGCCGGCGTCTTCGTTGTCGTCGATGCAGGCGATTTGGTCGTTGGCGACGGCGACGAGCCAGTCCTGGAGGATTTGGAGACCTTCTTGCTCCCTGGAGGCGGATTTGTATTTGGCGGATTCGTCGTCGACCATCTTTTGCCACATTGTTTGTCGGGTTTTTAGCGCCCGGAACATGGCGTCGATGACTCCTTCTGTGACGTCTGTTCGACCTGAATTGCCGGCGGCTAGGGTCTGCTCTCGTAGCATTCGCCACATGTCGGCCAGAGTCTTTGTGCGGAAGTAGCCATGTTCGTCGTTGTCTAGGGTGTCTGGTTTCCGTTCTGTGAAGGCTTTTCTGTCGGTAGCGAACATACGGTCCATCCATTCGTCCAAAGCCTTAGTGATAAGTTGCCGCCATTCATTAACCAATTCTACTTCCCTGTTGTCAAGGAGCTGTGGTTGCAGATCACTTTCATTCCATCCAAGCTTGGCCATCTTTGCGTAGTACTTCTCGCTCCAGTGGATGATGCCAAGCATATTTGCAGGCCGAAGTTCGGGATCGTCGATGAGCTTGATAAGCCAGTCATGCATGACATTGTGGTATATCCTGGTATAGGTCCTAAATATCCTCCATTTTCTTGGCATGAGGCTCACCATGCCAACCTTTACCACAAATAGATCGTTGAAAAACCACTTCATGCTCTTCTCCAGCTTTTCAGGATCCTCAAGGAAAGCTTGCTCAGCATCATCGAATTGCCTCTGAGCATGCAGCTCAATGGACTTGAGAAATTTCTCCTTGTACCCACGCAGCTGCTTCGGTCCAGTAGCGATAGACTTGAATCTTGAAGCCAGCTCCTTGTACTCTCGTTGCGCGTCTTGCAAAGCCCTCACTTTCTGGTCATTCTTCTCCTCCGTCTCGATGATCAAAGCCAGCCGCACGACCATGCCTTTGTTGTCCGCTTGTACCAAAGGTATCAGGTTCATACATGCTGTACCTACATGATCGTCGAACCATTCAATCACATCATCCAATCGTGTAAAATAGTCTCGCAATGTTCCCTCTAAAGACGTATCCGAAGCCCTCCTGATTTGGTCCATAGCATCATCCCGTATGTCTCGCAACTGAGTCAAACCGTAGTGGATCGCTAGGAGATTTGGTTGGTTCTCTATATCTGCATCATCTTGCCTCAACAGCTGTTCCAAATCCGAGAGTCTGTCATTGAAGGTATCAATGTTGGACTTCATGGCCTCCACCTGCGAGAAATTGCGATGGGTCTGTGAGACTAGATTGATATTGGGAAAATCGCGGATCATGTTCTGCGCCTCGGCGCATAGCTTGTCTATCTTCATCATCTCCTCTTTGATGAGGTTTACCGTTCTTTGACCATCGCTGATTGATGTCATTCCAGATTGAGTGATCTCCAGCTGCTCTTTCAAGCCAACCTTAAGCTGTCCATCAACGGCGGCTTTCTTGCGCGTGAACTCCGATTTGAGCGCTGGGATCTTGTCAAGGTCGTCCGGGTGCCGTAGCAGCTCGGCGAGCTGTACAGTGACACCATCAACGTCCGCCATACTGAGAGATCAGTCCTGGTTTATGTAGTCATGCCATCGTGCAGTAATGCTGTTCCGTGGAGCCTAAAGTGTCGATGTAGCAAGAAGTTGAAGCTTGCGCACGGACGCTGCGGCCCCCCTGATCCTTGAAAAGGCTTAGTCCCCGCAATCTTTCGGAGGAGTTCAGGGCATTAAAAAGGCAACAGCAACACCTGGCCACTGATTGCGGTATCTCTCGTCATTAAGGACATGGCAATGACCTCAATCTGAAGAATCAGTAAGTGTTTGCCTTGTGTTCTTGCGCTCTGCGAAGCTTACGCAGAATAGGCAGTGGTCAATCATCCTGTTCACGAAGAGCCTCTACCTACATCTCCGTTGCCTACAATCCACACTCTTCGATGGCATACTTCAAGATCACGCTTCTGCGCTCCGCGATTGGGTTGCCTAAGCAGACCACCGGTGTCCTACAGGCGCTCGGCTTACGAAAACGAATGCGGACAGTCTTTCACCCCGTCAGTCCGGAAGTAGCAGGGCAGATCATGAAAGTGAAGGAGTTGGTGGCAGTGTCCGAGGTGGATAGAGCATTCACCAAGACGGAGATGAAGGAGCTGAGACGGCCGGATCCAGGATACTATGTCGAGGCTGCAGAACCGCGCTGATCCAAAGATGTATGGGCTTATGACGGGGCATTATTATCTCCATAGTGAAACATGGACAAGACCGTAATGTGTTGGGTACCCTGGGGGAAATCCAACATCGGGGCTGGCAGAGCACGCTTGATAGCGTCCGACGGCGTCATAGCATGGGAAGGTGCATGAGGAGTTATCAGTTCCTCTTAGGGAAACCTCGCGAGCAGCATCGGACTCTCTTCACTACAATGTAATATAGGCAGAGCTATTGAGCGTCTTCTGTGCGTCTCCGCAAGTCGAAGGCTTTACGGGCAGAAGTTATATCACCGTATCATAAGGCGGGCATTGCAGCGGCCGCAGTTCGATCAACACTATCTAACAATTTGATCACCCGAATATCTTGGTGTGTCTGCTTTGTAGACAAGTCGTGCATGCTAGGTGATTGAGATGATATTCTTCGGAATACCTTCCATATTGGTAGGACTCAAGCGTTGACTAAATGCGCTGGCGAAGAGTAGCTGCCCGTCATGTGAATATTCTATTTAGGACGTTTTGATATCGCTTTATTCTCGACGCTCAGCCACAACTCCACTTCTTCGATCAAGAGATGGGAAGCTCCCGGATGCCTGTCAGTCTTCGCAATACTCTCAACACCCAAAACGCAAGGTCCAAAGGCAGGATATTGGCCTTCAATGTCGAATTGTAACGTTTGCCCCACTTTGGATGTGTCCTCGTAGGACATCCAACTATGTCTTTTTGACTGATCGCTTTGCTAGACTCCGGAATCTCATCTTCTTCCTCTTCCTCTTTCGATGGACACGCAAAGCGCTGCTCAAGCTGAAAGGCCGAGGCATTCTTGGAACTGCAATCGATACCTACAAAATTCTTCAGCGTACACTCTATGGCTTATTCCTTCGAGCCCCAGGGGTCAGAAGTCAGGTCAAAAGACAAGTATCTGAGGCAATCACAAAGCTAGAAGGAAAGCTCGTTCCCAGTGGCCCGGGAGTGACAAGATATTTGACACTACCGAAGGAAGGATGGACAGAAGATCAAGTCAGAGCAGAACTGGAAAGACTGGGGGAGATGGAACACACGAAATGGGAAGATGGGCGTGTTAGTGGTGCTGTGTACCATGGCGGAGAGGATCTGGTAAAGCTACAGACCGAGGCTTTCAGGAGGTTTAGTGTTGCAAATCCTATACATCCGGATGTGTTTCCCGGCGTGCGGAAGATGGAGGCAGAGATCGTAGCCATGGTATGACTCAGGTACTTGTGTCAAAACCGGCAGCTAATCAGACAATCATAGGTTCTAGCTATGTTCAACGCGCCCACAGGAGGAGCAGGCGTTACTACGAGCGGGGGCACGGAGTCAATCCTCATGGCATGCTTGAGCGCACGGCAGAAGGCGTACGCAGAGAGAAGGGTTACTGAACCGGAGATGTGAACCCATCCTTTCCGCTCCAGGTGTTGAGCTCGAGCAATTGACTAATAACCCTATTTAGGATACTACCCGAAAGTGCCCATACCGCCTTTCGCAAAGCTGGCGCGTACTTCAAAATCAAAGCCCACCTTGTAGCCTGTCCCGCACCGTCTTACAGAGTCGACCTACGCTCTGTGGCGCGCCTCATAAATTCGAACACTGTCCTTCTGGTCGGATCTGCACCAAATTTTCCCCACGGCATTATCGATGACATTCCTAGTCTATCTCGCTTGGCTCTCCGTAAGAAAGTCTTATTACACGTCGACTGCTGTCTCGGCTCCTTTCTCGTCCCTTTCCTCGAGCAGGCCGGATTCGAGACTGAGATGTTCGACTTCAGACTGAAAGGGGTAACGAGCATCAGCTGTGACACGCACAAGTACGGCTTTGCGCCGAAAGGCAACTCAACGGTGCTCTACAGGAATCAGCAACTGCGCACATACCAGTACTTCATCTCGCCCGACTGGTCTGGTGGCGTCTATGCTTCCCCAAGCATTGCCGGATCACGACCGGGCGCATTGATCGCTGGTTGCTGGGCTAGCTTGATGTCGCAGGGCGAATCTGGGTACATCAAGGCATGCCACTCGATCGTGGGCGTGGCAAAGAAAATCGAGTCTGCCATAAGAGAGAATCCTGCACTATCGACAGACCTAGAAATTCTAGGCAAGCCACTCGTTAGCGTTGTAGCGTTCACTTCAACTACTCTAAACGTCTACGATATGGCGGATGCAATGTCAGAGAAGGGCTGGCATCTAAACGCCCTTCAGTCACCCCCGGCTATCCACGTTGCGGTGACGTTGCCGATTGTTGCAGCCAGCGACAAGCTTATCGAGGATCTCGTGGCGGTCGTCGAGAGCGAGAGAGAAAAAGAGTGGGTGAGGATAGCTGAAGGGAAGGGGAAGAAGGGAAGTGCCAAAGGAGACACAGCGGCCTTGTATGGCGTTGCTGGAAGCCTGCCGAATAAGAGCGTGGTCGTGCAGTTGGCATGTGGGTTTTTGGATACCTTGTATAAAGCTTGAATTGTGGTTTCAAGTCTACATTGGAGCCGAGCAGCAATACGGAGTCTGGGATTGGGAGAATCGTGTAGCGAAGTCTTTTGTGCAGTAACCGATCATGTGGAGAGCCTACTGCTCTCAACGCACTGATGCCCTCGTTCTGCTATGCTATCACACACACTGGCCAAGAATACTGTGAGACTGGTATGTTATGCTCCGATTAGACCAAGCCCTAGTGCTTTCCCCAGCACAAAAGGTCAATGATGATGTTCTTCCATTCCAGGGAGGAAAGTGTGTCTTGGGCATTGATAATGTAGCAGACACTCTTGGACTCACGTTGAGCGCCCAGATCTTACATGTCACATATACTGTCCTATCACCTACATCAGAGCCAAGCCAGCGATGCGGAGTTTGAGATTTGGGAAATCGTATAGTAAAGCCTTTTATGCAGTCACTGATCATGTGAAGAGCTTATCTGGTCTCAATAGACTGAAGTCTTTGTTCTGTCAAGATGTTGCTATGCTATTAAACACATCGGTTAAGAATGCATTGTAATTGCTATCTTATGCTCCGATTAGGGAAACCCTTAGCGTCAACCGCAGGACGAAGGGTTGAAGATGATGTCCTGGCATCCCAGGCGAATGAAATGTTTCTTGGGCATTTATTGTGTAGTGTGCAAGCTGGTTTGGACTTCCTTCAGCTTACAGATCTAAGGCACCACATGTCTTTGCGCTGCGTGCAAGTGTAAAGTCGCTTGCTTCATCCTGTGGAAAATTCCAAAGTCTTACGTGCCTCCATCTTTGAAAGATCGACCGACCACCCCAACTCTTCCCAATCTTGATGAATATCGTCCCAGTCAGGGTAGCTATTGCCGAAAACCTCCAGTTCTACAACACCCATTGCCTTTGCCATAAGTTCCACATTCTCTAATTCATAGACTTGCCCTATCCGGAGCTTTCTTACTCTCCCCAGCGGAGCGACAGCCTCAGATAGGCTGAAAGTATAGAAGGTTTCATAGAGAAAGAAGAAATCTCTCCGGTGATTCTCGTCGTTGGCCCCGACATCCAGTTCCCCAGCGTTGAAACCCGGAATATCCAGACAAAGATAAGCTAGAGAGTGTCTAATAGCGAGCAAATCCAGGCAGTCTTTGATGCACTTGACTGTGCGATCTTGAAAACTTCTCAATGTCATTATGATATGATCGTAGAACGGAATTTCTTCCCGAGGAGTACCACGGATATTGTCTATCAGTCCCGAGATATTGAAGGTTCTGGCAAAGTATCTAACTCCATAGCTCCAGTCAAGCTTCAGTGAGGCCACCAGAAGCCTGTTTCGTGTGCCAATCCGGAGGAGCCATTCTTCGATGTGCTCGTTCTTCGTCGAGTAGAGCCAAAATGAGTTGGGCGGACCGTACAAGAACGGAGCGGCCTCCATCTGCGTTTGCTTAGACACACGGAGTAACGGTATGGCTTCAGAGACAAGGTTTGCGTCGCATTCGAACTCGGCGTTCTCGTCGGTAACGGTATAGTCGGGAAAGGGCTCGTAAGGCTCCTGCTCTGTGTCACACAGAGCGCGAATGACGTAGGGTTTGACGAAGAGCAAGCTGTAGATCTCATTGCGAATCTCCGGCGAAAACGGCAGAACAGTGGCCTGGAACGATATGTTACTTTCTGGCTCACGATCGTCAAGACAAAACTGACGCGTACCATCGTTTGTGCGGCACCACAAGGAAGTTGGGATTCACTTGATGGATGGGAGTCTGTGACAGAGGCTTTCCGAAGGACTAGAAGATATGAGGTCACTCTGATGACACCCTTGTTCAGCCAAAGCTGAGTCGTCAGGACTGGACGCGATGAGGATAGACGTTGAACATCTTGTTAGATTGAATTGGCATAAAGTAGTCTGTAAAAGCCGAAAGGCAAGTTTAAGAAGGGTATTGCGCTTTGCAGATGAGGTGACAGCACTTCAAGTATCACCGATTTCAGTGATCTGTGAGACCGTAAACGCAATATCAAGAAGTACGCAACACTCCGAACATAAAGGGTCGAGCAATGACCATTCAGCTCATTCTGTGTTCATTAACTACTCACAGTGACAGTCACACAGACATAGAGACAGTCACGTCAGTCCCATTGAGTCTGTCATCGTTTCATGACAGCGTCCTTGGCGCTCTCATGCTGGAGGCTGCGCATAGGGCAAGATGATGGCTTTGGAGAAATCTCCTTTGCCGATGTCGCACAAAGGCTAGGATTACTTAAGCATTGACGAAATCTGGACGCGGGGAAAGTTTGCCCAAAGGGTTAGCGTGGTTCCCTCACATTGAATCTAGGTGAAAGTTCTTGAGTAGTGAAGAGTCACACTCACCGCAATTTTTCAAACCTCCCATAGCCCGTAAACCACAATATCCTGCATATTCATTGATAGAGACCTTTCTTCACTCACCCAGCATCTTGCCAAATTTTGCTGCCCTTCGATAACATGTGCCCGCCATCAGAAAATGGTCCGGCGCAAGCCAATGGTACCAACGGCCATACCAATGGATCTACCCATGGAAGCTCGAATGGTGTAACCAATGGCAGCAGCTGTATGTCCGCTCATTAAATATTGTCACCCTTCTTGCTTACTCTTTTTTTCGCAGCCCACGAAGGGTTCACCGCCGTTTCTGCGCCGCAGAATCCCCATATTCCCAGCAGAAACCCGTACCAGCCAGTTGGAGACTTTCTCAGTAACATTTCACGGTTCCAGATCATTGAGAGCACATTAAGAGAGGGGGAGCAATTCGCCAATGCGTTCTTTGACACAGCGAAGAAGATTGAGATTGCTAAGGCACTTGATGACTTCGGTGTAGACTACGTGAGTCATGCCATTGTGAAGCATTGCGGCTGTATGCTGATGAGGTCTTTCCCATGTAGATCGAGCTCACCAACGCAGCGGCATCTGAGCAGTCAAGGCTAGACTGCGAAGCAATCTGTAAGCTTGGTTTGAAGGCTAAGGTACCCCAGTCCATCCAGAGATCGTTCACGAGCCATTGCCTTACCTTTCGCAGATCCTTACACACATCCGATGTCATATGGATGATGCGAGGATAGCTGTTGAGACTGGCGTTGATGGAGTGTATGTGCTCATCCTGCTTCATTGCATTTCGCACAGCACTCGGTGACTCTGCTGAATCTTACCTCCAGCGACGTCGTCATCGGAACGTCCTCATATCTCCGCGAACACTCTCACGGCAAGGACATGACATATATCACCAATACCGCTGTGGAAGTGATCAACTTTGTGAAGTCCAAGGGCATCGAGATTCGGTTCTCAACCGAGGATTCCTTCCGATCAGACCTCGTAGACCTCCTTACCATATACTCCACAGTTGACAAGATTGGGGTAAACAGGGTCGGTATTGCGGACACAGTCGGCTGTGCATCACCGAGACAGGTGTACGATCTTGTGAGAACTCTACGAGGCGTTGTGAGCTGCGACATCGAAACCCACTTCCACAATGACACTGGCTGTGCGATTGCAAATGCCTACTGCGCGTTAGAAGCTGGTGCTACTCACGTGGATACCTCCGTCCTTGGCATCGGTGAGCGGAACGGCATTACACCACTCGGTGGGCTCATGGCTCGCATGATAGCCGCAGATCGAGACTACGTACGCAGCAAGTACAAGCTAGAGAAGCTTAAGGATATTGAAGACCTCGTCTCGCAAGCCGTGGAGGTTAACATACCTTTCAACAATTACATCACCGGCTTCTGTGCTTTCACACACAAAGCTGGTATACACGCCAAGGCTATCCTCAACAACCCTAGCACCTACGAGATCATAAACCCTACAGACTTTGGCATGAGCAGATACGTGCACTTTGCCTCGAGATTGACGGGCTGGAATGCCATCAAATCAAGAGCGCAGCAGCTTAATATTGAGATGACGGATGCGCAGTTTAAGGAGTGTACGACCAAAATAAAGGCCATGGCTGACGTCAGGCCTATCGCAGTAGATGATGCGGACAGTATCATCCGCGCTTTCCACCGGAACATTAGGCATGGAGAAAATGTGCCGTTGTTACAGGATCTGACGGCTGAAGAGAAGGTAATCTTTGAGAAGAAGGAGAGAGAACTCAACGGTCTACCTGAAAAGAGAGCTTTGGATGCCAAGGTTGAAGAAGAGATAGAGACCGAAAATGTCGCTAAGAAGGCACGGGCAAGTGGCGTCAGTGCGTAGGCGATCACTGCTCGGTATCTTACATGCTCTTCTTTGGATCTGTGATCAGCTTTTGAAAAGTTGTCATCTTTGATCGTCGATGCCAGATTTGATACAGCTCGACGTGGCGTAAAGTCCATTGTTAAAATGGTTTCAAGATTCTGGAGTTGCTTGTGCATCCCGCTAGCTTGGTACTTCGTACATCTGGTACCTACCTAAGGTACAGCGGTTTCTAGAAAGTAGGTGTCAAAGGCCATTTGGCGAAATTTCGTAACAAAACATATGTAAAACCTGCCAAAAACCTTTCCTCCACCCACCACCCACCAATTCAACGTCGCTGTCGCCCTCGTCGTCGCCGTCGCTGTTGCCGTCGTTATGGCGAAACGAAAGGCCCCTGTGAAGTCTTCTTCTACAAAGAAGAAGACATCCAAAACGAAAAAAACAGCCACTCCACAGCCTATTCGAGCCCCATCCATACCTTCTATTCCTATCCTCGACCTTGTTGACGACGATGACCCTATCATCCTCAAGGACAATATCACTGTCGATAAGGACTCGTTGCCATCCCCACAATATACTGTGTCCTATACAGTAAAGCTGAATGAGAAGACAGTGGAGGAGGACTCAAAGGTCTATCAATTAAATGAAGGAATGAAGAGCTTTATGTGAAGGATTTGGGACCTTCAACAGGCATCAGCAGTCAAGAAATTTTGTGATGATAGAGGTTATTCCTATCATAGACATTCTGTCAAGGCAACAATCAATTGTCAGGGCTCAAGGAAGGACCCTGAAACCCTTGTGACCCTGAGGGGCGCAAGTGACTGGACTAGAGTGGAGGATCATATTAGACTATGGGACAGTCTAAAGAAGAAAGGAATAACAGTCACCATTAGGGCCAATTGGGGTCGAAAGTCAATTGCAGACCACACTACTGAGGAGGAAGAGGAGGAGGAGGAAGAGGAGGAGGAGGAAAAGAACAAATCTAAGCGTCGAGTATATCTCTGTCTTTATTCTCTGTTGTTCTCTGGTGTTTTTACTAACAAATATCAGAGAACAGCTACAGTAAAGCATGAAGAGGATGCCGATCGACGTGCAATTGCTTTGGAAGGCATGGGTTATTCACCACATGTTCTTGTCAGTCATTATTGATGTGGTGACAAGGCATGCCCCAACTACGGCCACTACTGTCTGCCCCGCAATAGCATTCATGAACTCCTCGACTCCGCTGTTATTAGTATGTGGTCAAAGGCCATATCTAATGGCGAAGCAACAGTACACGCCCCACCTCTCAGTTTGAAGACAATACCAGCCGACCAGTCAAAGAAAAGGACCTCTACAACCTCTACACCCTCTACAATTACACCACCTCCACCTATGTCTTCGATGACTTCACCTAGTCCTATACAAATCTACACCACACCCTCACCGGCACTACCACTAACCCCTAACCCCTCACACCCTTCTAGTGATCTTGGGGCTATTCTAGGTCTTCTAACTCAGCATTACAGCGTCCTCCTCCTCCGCCTCCTCCTCTGCCTTCTTCACCTTCTCCTTCGCAGGCTTCACAGCCTCCTCCTTCTCCTTCACAGGCTTCACACAGGACACGTCCTATCACACCTCCGTCAACTACATCTGCACCACTTTTCAGCAGTCCAATCGACACAAATACAGACTCAGGCACGTGGCTAAAGGAGTTCTTTACTTGGTTTATGTGAAAAAACCCCTCTTTGGAAGAACGATTGATAGGTGTTCGTGATACTCTTTTGGATGAGATGTATGATGCACAGGGTATACAGTTGGCCACTGAGCAGACATGGAGGGGGTTGGATATTCCAGTGAACCTTGGACGACGGCTGAAGGAAGCCCTACACCCATATCAGAAGGAAAGAAGGCAAGCAGCAGTCACAGAAGGTTTTCTGAACAGTGAGGTGGAAGTATTGCAAGTATTAAAGGCAATGAAGCATAGTTATTAGTATTATAATGTTATTTCTATCTCTATGTACAATTAATAAAACTATTTTGAAAATGTGCCTTTGCATTGCCCCCGGCCTTATATTCCTGTATAGCCATATGAATAAATGCTGGAAATCCATCCTCAAACTCCTCTGCCAATGTCTTATGCCTTTGTATCCATGCCTTTAGCCCACTAAATGACTCCTCGATAGGATTATAATCTGGCGAATAAGGGGGGAGAAACGCAAGGACGACGCCAGCCTCATAACACATGGCTGTAAGTTCCTGTTGCTGAGATTAGCAATAGTACTTATATTAGTATAGAAAACCTACCTCTGAACGATGTATTCCACAATTATCCATACATAGAACACTACGTGGCTCTGGAAATTGCCCACATAGAGGTAAGACCTTTTCCCGAATGAAAACATTGAACATATCCATGTTCACCCCCCCTTTATAGACCTCTCATGCGATATAGCCGTCGATTGTATACGCTGGAAGGATACTGTAATGCTGTCCTTTCCGAAAGGACTCCATTGTGACTGCTCGCTTTCCCACAGCTGCCCAGCCATATTTCCTATCGGGGGTGCGGAGATTGCAGGCACTTTCGTCGACAAAGACTAGCTGTTGTGCATGCCAGCTGCTTAGCTGCACCATCCAGTTGTCACGAGCCTTTTGAGACCGCTCAGCTGCTCGTTTCTGACACTAGAAATGACTCTATTAGCTGTGGCGACAGCGACAGTAATAGTAATAAGGAGGATATACTTACCTGCTTCCTTGACCAATTAGCCCGTTTAAGAGTCATCCAGACAGTACCAATGCTAACCTGCACCTTATACTCATACCAAATATACCTTTGCACCTCGTCCAGATATGCTGTGGGTTGATCCTCGAGAAAATTGAGTACACCCTATACTAATTGTTAGTAAATCAGGCCCACATCTCTAGATAGAGACCTACCTCTGTCATAGCAGCTGTGAGTAGTCTCGGAGCCCCCAATTTAGACAATTTGGGTATAGTAACTGACCCCCATTGCCATAGGTTCCTCGACATCTTCTCAATGTGCCCTCGACTAAATCCTGTGATTGCTGCTATAGCCTTAGGAGCCATTCCGCATTCCAGATCTATTTGTATTTGACCTCTGGCGGTGTCGTCGAGTCTATGTCTTTGCCCCATAGTAACGGCGACGACGAGGGCGACAGCGACGTCGAATTGGTGGGTGGTGGGTGGAGGAAAGGTTTTTGGCAGGTTTTACATATGTTTTGTTACGAAATTTCGCCAAATGGCCTTTGACACCTACTTTCTAGAAACCGCTGTACCTAAGTCTCTGTAGCTTAGCTTAGCGAAAGTCCATAGGATCTGGACTACCTTTCTTTCTAGCCAGTGCATTGATGCCTCAATCGTCCGTAAGCAAGTCCATGCCCTTCAGTACGGTACACCACATACCTGATTTCCATGATGTACCTGGTACTTGACGGCCTTATGGCCACTGAAGCAGATTTGCAAGCATAATTCACAAAGACCATTCACTCAAACCTGACAGGAATGGCAGCGCTTCCTCTAAGTGAGAGGTCAAGCTTATCTTTCAATCGGTTTGCAAGATCACAATATCTAAGCAACTTCAACACTGATCAGCCTTGTGCGGCTAACACCACCAGGTGACCGTTCTGACAAGTGTCCTGTCCAGACCAGACGCCCTGTTAGTACAATCATTGCAAAGGGTGTTGCATGCACTTGTCCGCCTTCAACCATAAACAGTAGCCGGCCAAAACGTCAGACTATTAGGCCGGAGCGCATACCGCGTGCAGACGTGCTGATCACGAGCTGTGTAGAGCCTACGAAGAACCTTCTGTCACTGCAAGGTCTATACGGCCGGCGAACAGCGAAGATATTACTGAGCGGCCCTCATAAAGTACTGGAAGAGGGTCTCCAAGCACTTAACTTTATCTGACATTCGCAGAGCCGTCAACATTCACCGCTCCTTAGGAGACAGATCTTTCAACCACACCGATCATATCATAGTGAAACCCTCCACGAAAATGGTGTCTAGCAGAGCGTCCCCAAAGATACTGGAGTGGTATCAGTCTGTCAGCACCCGTGTAATCGACTTGGTTGGTGATTACGCGGGCAAAGAACTCTTTCTTCTGGAGGGAGACTCACTTTTGCTGGAGTGTTTTGGAGATGAGAGAATCGATTTCGGTGGTGAGTCTTCCATCATGGACCGTCTGCCCTGGGGTTCTCTGTGAGCTGGATAAAAGTGCATTACTTACATCTAACGCTGTGCGGTGATAGATGGATTCCAACTGCTTCATGCGGCATACGTTGTGGAGATGTTTTTGGACAACCTGTTAAAGAGGAAGTGCAATTTCCATATTGTCTTCTTTGATGGTACGTTTCCTTTCCTTTGCACCCTTGACTTCCTTCCCAGAGCTCATGTGCTGATACCTTCCATAGACCATCGAAACCTATGTGTCCCCTCAACCTGTACATCGTCGTCTCGATTCCAGTACCTCCTTGCCCGCTCTGCGATTGTTCGACACTTGACAATCCGTCTCCCTATCTCCCACCCCGACATTGAGATCCGCAATTTCCAGTCTGTTAGAAGCCCTGGCTTCAGGCTTTATCTGGAATCCACCGGAATCTACTTCGTAATGTGCCACGACGGTGCAAGTTCCACAACAGCAACCGTGAAGTACAAGGGGCAGGAATGTAATGGGCTAGAGAGATCTAAGGATAAGGATAATCACCATGAAAAAGTTGTGCTTAGAGGGATAATTTTTTGGTTTATCTCACGAGGTTTCGATGTCTCCCTGGTCAATGAGGTGGAATGGAGGGATAGCAAAGTTGCACTGCCTTTCTCCAATGATTATGAGAGCCATTTCGCTGATCAAAGTGTCTAGGTAATCACCAGAGTGGTTGAGGGGACTCGCAGCCAGACTAGTACCCTTAGTGGACTTCAACCAGAACTTGATGACGCTATCAGAGCTTTGGCGATAAACCAACCGGTAGTATCTACATATCTGAAATGCCGTTTAGACGATTATAGCTCCGACATCCATACAACTCAATCCTTGGCGCCCATACTGTCCTTGGCAAATCTCCACCAGACCTTGTCAGAGAGGGATCTTCTTACCATTTCCTGTCTCTCCAGAATGATCAGCCAAGGGTCCATCCAAACATCCGTTGCTTCAGCATTTCTCTTACATACGGCTTTTCTGAAGCACCTTTCCATATCGCAGCGGAGGTTGAAGGCCGTCAAGTTGGATAAAGAGGACGACATCAGCTTTGCAGCATTCATGACTATATTCGCGGACATCGCGAGGATGCAATTGGAAGCGACCTGCTGGAATGAGGCCTTGGCAGACAAAGCTGTCGAGTGTGATGTCGTGGATCTTGTTGATGGCCGGTTACTGAAGATGGTTCTTCACGCAGTCAACGTTGGCATGGCGATAGAAACAGTCCCTGAGAGTATCAAAGAGACATTCAACATGCTCTCGGTAGGGCTGCACTCGCTCTGCGGGATCAAGCTTCATATAGCGGAAAAACACAACTATGCAACTCACATTCTTACGATATCTGAGTACGTAGGAGATGACGAGATGATTCTCAGTGTTCTCCCGTTCTCTAACCCCGTCTTCGACGAACATCTTGCGTCTATCCATATCTCTATCGATTCATTTACCTCGACCTCTGATCGATCCTTGGCAGCTACCATTTCCCGGGAGATCTCCCACTGGCACAATGCCAAGCGCGCCCTTGACCCGAAGAAAACTGTCACCTCAAGACAAGTATCCTCCAGGCGGTGGAATCCCTTGAGAAGTAATCAACTTTACATGGCCGAGATGATGGGTTATGCGGCGAGCTTGACGAATGTCAATGGAAAGGCGCTCAAGCCTGAAACGATCACCGTCGGTGCGAGGAACCTGACCGAGGGAGCATCCACCGACAGGAAGAAGGAGGTGCAAATGAAGACTGACAAAGGCATGAAATTAACCAAGGCGCAACAGATTATCGCCCAAAATAAAGCCAAGAAGGATGACCTTGAAACACCGAAGACACTTGCGAGTTGGCAGACGATGAAGAAAGAATTTGACAAGACGATCGACCCTGAATCAAGATATCTCAAAGCGAAAGCATATTTGGATGGCCTTGAATCGACAAAGGGAACGCTTCTCTTTCCGGAAGTGATTATGTATTGCATGCAGGCCCTCTTAATTTGGTGGTCGGTTTTCTGCAGGGCTGGCCGGAAACAAGAGGGGTACCATGTTGCAGCGTTGATGTGGGATGCAATCAGACGCGCCGAATCGTCCAAAGATGGTATAACAGAAGCGGTGGCCGTTCATATTGAGAAGATTTGTACGCTTATGGGGCTGAACAAGCCATCATCAACTGTATCTCAACAGAGATCACGCCCGCTATCCTTCAATTTTGAGTACCCATTTCCCAAAACCGGGACTCTTTCCGTCGATGTGCCACCGCAGGAGTTCCAACTTCTCCATTGCGGCCCCTACATGGACCGTAATACTGACGCCTGCCCGGATCTCCGCGTCCCATCTTTCGAACCCGACGGTTGGCAGCGAAAGGTTTTGGACGAACTGGACGCCAATCGGAGCATCTTTGTAGTAGCCCCAACGAGCGCGGGAAAGACTTTCATCAGTTTCTATGCAATGGAAAAGGTGCTGAGGGCGGATAACGACGAGGTGCTGGTGTATGTTGCTCCAACAAAAGCTTTGGTCAATCAGATCGCTGCAGAGATCCAGGCAAGGTTCTCTAAGAAGTACCCGCGTGGTGGACGTAGTGTATGGTCTATTCATACGAGAGATTATCGTATCAACAATCCTGCGGGGTGTCAGATCCTCGTCACAGTGCCGCACATACTTCAAATTGTAAGTTTTTGATGTCTCAATCTTGACTACCCAGCTAACAAAAGTAGATGCTTTTGGCGCCCTCCAATGCCAATTCATGGGCGCGTAGGGTGAAGCGCATTATCTTCGACGAGATTCACTCGATTGGTCAGGCAGAAGACGGAGTGGTATGGGAGCAGTTGCTGCTCCTTGCTCCTTGTCAGATCATTGCCTTATCTGCTACAGTAGGGAATCCCCAACAGTTCAACGATTGGCTCGTCTCGACCCAAAAGTCTGCTGGCTTTGAGCTTTCCATTATCCAACATCCGCACCGTTATTCCGATCTAAGGAAGTTTGTATACACTCCGCCAAAGCGATTTGCATTCAGGGGTCTCGAGGAGACAGGAATGCAAGCAGGCCGTCTCGGTTTGGATGGCAGCCAAGGTTTTGCATTCTTCCACCCAGTCGCGAGTCTGGTGAATAAGTCGCGGGGTATGCCCGATGATCTAACTTTGGAAGCCAGGGATTGTCTATCTCTCTGGAAGTCCATGGTCAAGCATCAAACAGCAGAATTCCTGGTACCGGAAACTCTCAATCCCAAGAAGGCACTCCCGCCGTTCGTCAGAAAAGTGGACATCTTCGAGTGGGAGAGAAACCAGAAGAGAATCCTATCGACGTGGATGACACAAAGTGATTCACCTTTCGATAAGGTTCTCGATGAGGTTAGCAAAGATTTACATGACACCCAACGTGACGAGTTACAGGTCTCGGGAGGCTCCGCAGACGTGTTTGCTCCACACGATTCGAAAGTGATCGACCCTGATGACCTTTGCGCCACAACGCTCCCGATGCTGGCGAAACTTCATGAGCGAAATGCTTTGCCCGCTATCCTCTTCAATTACGGCCGCTTTGAGTGCGAGCGTATTGCTGGAACCGTGCTCAAGCAGCTAAAGGCTGCTGAAGATTACTGGAAAGAGACGAGTCCGGAATGGAAAAGGTTAATGGACGAATGGGAGGAGTGGAAGAAGATGAAAGAATCTAAACACAGTCACAAGGCTCCCAAAGCTGCCCAGAAGAACAAATCGAAACGCGGTGACGATGGCGATGATGCGGCTTCAAGAATGGACACATTGAGAGATGAGGCCAGTGTAGAAGCCGGCTTCTTTGACAGCTTTGACCCAAATGAGCCGCGAGAAGGATTCAGTTTTGCGGATAAGCGGAGGTATCAGGTGTCCGAACTAAGGGAAGACTTCCGACGACTGGAGAGGAAAGGCGTTCCAAAATGGTTGAGGGAGGCTCTGCATCGGGGAATTGGGGTCCATCATGCGGGTATGAATAGGAAATACCGCCAAATGTGAGTATTCTTAATCCTAGAGGTCGTGGTGTCTTGGGGAAATCAAACCAAATACCGAGCTCTTGCCATCCAGACGCGACCGCCCCTTTCCACATATCTTCCGTTGATTAGTTGCTCTGAAGCACTTGAACTTATTGGTGGGCCTCCGAGTATGGATTACTGGGTTATTAGAGGCAGTGCTAATGGATGGTTGTAGTGTCGAAATACTATTCCGCAAAGGTTATTTGCGCGTTGTTGTTGCGACGGGCACATTGTCTCTTGGTATCAACATGCCTTGCGCAACCGTTGTGTTCAGTGGAGATAGCGTCTTCCTGACAGCGCTCAACTTCCGTCAAGCCGCCGGTCGTGCAGGAAGGCGTGGCTTTGACTTATTGGGCAACATTGTGTTTCAAGGGATATCCGTTGATAAAGCCTGCCGATTACTGAGCTCGCGATTGCCTGACCTCAATGGTCACTTTCCCATCACCACAACCCTTGTGCTTCGACTATTCACACTTCTTCATGATTCGAATAACTCGCCGTATGCAACACAAGTCATCAATTCTTTGCTCTCGCAACCTCGTCTGTACCTTGGCGGTGACAGCTTCAGGGACCAGGTGCTTCATCACCTTCGTTTCTCCATCGAATATCTTCGGAAACAGGGCCTCCTAGGACCGAAGGGAGAACCCCTTAACTTCACGAACTGCATCTCGCACCTGTACTTCACTGAGAACAGCAGCTTCGCATTCCATGCGCTCCTCCGAGATGGCTATTTCCACAATCTTTGTGCAGATATCGATACAAAGAGAGACTCAGTACTGCGCACTTTGATGATCATCATGGCTCATCTTTTTGGTCGACGGCCCTGCAGAAGTGTTCAGCAAGAGTACATTGACGAGGTCGTTAAGAGATCGCCTTCAGTGGTTTTCCTGCCTCCTATGCCAACAAGGGCAGCCACTGTACTTCAGAACCACAACAAGGAAACGCTCACCATATTTGAAACGTATGTGAAGACGTTCGCTGCACAGCATGTCAAGGAGGAAGAACAGCATTTGCCATTGACCGGTCTTAAAGTGGGTGGAGAGGGGAATCATGGCCCTGCCGATAATCTGCACGCACTCCCCGCCACAAAAGCACGCTCTGCCTTCGTCGCTCTATCCGGCCACGGAGACACCTTTAATTCTCTCTCAGATCTTTGCACAACGACTCGAGCCGGTATTTTTCTCGAACAAGCGGTCATTCCGCACCTGGAGCTCTATCCCAACGAAACAGCCTCTCCGCTCAACGCGTATCTCTACGACTTCTATATGCACGGTGCATTGGAGCCTCTAGAAAATGCCAATGGAATCCGCAAGTCTGACGTTTGGTTCCTGCTAAATGACTTTTCGCTTGTGCTGGCAACCATCGTCACGAGTCTGGCGAACTTCATGCATCTGAATACAGACCAGGATCTGGACATCACCGAAGCCGTGGGAAGTGGAGACGCCGAGATGATAGCTGAAGATGAAAGACTTGCGACAGAGGCAACCAGCAGTAGAGAACCTCAACCTCAACCGAAGCCAAAGCAGCCCACAGCGACTCGAAAGAACGACGTATTGGAAGACTGGGATGCAGATGCAGAAGATATCTCGACAGAAGACACAGCCTCGGACTGCGGTCCTGAAGGGTCAGCGAAGAGCAAGCTTCCGTTCGAAGCCTGGGGAGACGATGAGATGGGCTTAATGAAGGTCTATAAGACTTTTCAGATGCTCAAAGCTGACTTTGACGAAAAGTTCCTGGCTATCTGGGCATGATATGTTGTCTCTTCTCGTTCTTTGGACATATTACAGCCGTTGTTTCGGCTTTGTGTTGACCAATGCCATCCCTTGCCCCGTGCCGTGGTGTTGTCTGTCGAATATGAAGGATAGGGCCACAGGCGTACATGTAGACTTGCTCGGGTATCTCTGTGTCGTCTGCCGCTGAGTAGTCAGATGGTTCATTTAATCAGCTAGTAGAGGCCGCGACATAGTCTTTCACTGCGCTAGAGCTTTTGCTTATGTAGGGTAGATTAATAGACGATGATTCAACAAAACGAATATTTCTACCTCGCTGTCGCTCACTCTGATAAAGCCTGAAGACCTCTCTGATCGTGGAAGGCACCTGAAATAATCCCTTGAGAGATGTCCATCAGGTAGAGTAGAGATGACACCACCAAACCCCGTATCAAAAATCTACATCGCTCCCAAACTGTAGAGTACATCCCACACTCCCAATTAAGTCAACGGAATGTCAATGGAAACACAACGATAGCCGTAGTATACAGTGTCCATTTCAATGCTGGGAATCCTCGATCACCTCGTAAAGAAAGCCGCCTCTTTCGAGTTGGATAAAGCTTGGATGTGAAGTAGTCTCACAGGCGGGTAAAAGACAAGTACAGACGGAGGCTTCTCTCCGCGTGAGTTCCGCAGGCTTGGCGTCCTCCAGCTTAGTTAGCGGTTTGGCTAGGGGGTTGGTGTATGCTTGTGAGGGGTGATTAGGCGGAAGCTTATGAAGATGTAGTATGACAGACGACTCGTTATGTCCGTATGCGACGAAGTGCACTAATCGAGGCCGAGCGGGGCAGGATGTAGAGTATCCGTTGATACATAGGGAGTGAAGCCTTGACGCCGGAAGACACTAAAGGACCGAGGCAAAGACGGCTTTGTTGAGAAAGTAGCAGAGATGTGGGAGATCAGTTTGGCTGCCTGCGTGTCTGGTAGATTGCTTTGGTCAAGGGTTTCTAAAAGATGATGAGATGCGATGCTACATCACTGGAGTATCTCCTAGTGTTGACAATCTGCCGTCTTTTATGTGTCGTTGCAGAAGTGACTCAAAAGGTGAAGCCCAAGGCTAAATTGCCATAAGATCTCATCCGTCCACTTTACGTACTCCGAAACATGATATGAAAGCCATCAAATGGTACAAGTCGACGACCTGAGCAGTGCACACAAAACAGAATCAATTAGTATATCAGTCTGAAAGGGTCCGCGATGCCTTTTTCCACTTGTTGTAGTAAGGCTCCATCTCCTTTTCGCAATTCCTTGTCGTATTCAACTCGCAGCCGGCGAATCTGATCACGAAATCGTCCTCTTCGAATAGACCGCTCCCCTCGTGGTCGGTCGAAGGTGCATGGTAGGCGTTCATGATACGCTGAGGTACCAGGGCTAGTTTCGTAAGGATCGTAGGGTGCCATTGCACCAAGTGCTCCTAAGTCTTCATCAGCCCTACCTTCTTATCTGAGCCAACCAGGACAAGAGAGTGGAATACGTACCAAAGCATGTCCCTCGGCTTTCTGGAAGTTATAATTCCGATAGAGCGGATCAAACCAGCTGTCCAAGAAGAATTTCGCCCAGTCTCCTTGTCTCACTATGAAGCTTCCTTGGCAAAGCGCTTCCGAATCCTGTGTCAGGGCCAAGTCGACTTTGTCTCCCTTCAGATGGCTGAATGTTTTGATAACGCTGTCCGGAGGGACTACAGGCTTATCCCGGAGCATGAGACTCTCCAGGCGTTTAGGAGATAGGATGTGGCTCGTCAGGGACAACGATGGGTTCATGATAAGGGCATGTGGTGACAAGGAGAAGAAGTAGGCGCTGTACGGATAAAGCGTCATGGCATGGCGAACTGCAGGGATAAGAGACCAGCTAGGAGGGGAGCCGGAGAGGTCGTATGAGGTAGTATTGGTAAAGAATGTGGTGTAGCCTACGACAAAGAAGCTGGTCAGCTACTCAGCCATTGATTGGGAAGCTTGTCAAAGCAGGACTTTGCCCTCACCATGCCTCGCAGCGTAGTCAATCCTATTATCCTTAATCTTCTCTATATACCCATCACTCATGCCCGTGCTATCAAGCACTGTGACTATCACAGCTTCTGGAGTTCCCGAGGGTGGGCGGCCCGGCGATGCGGAGAACAGCCGTGTGAGAAGATAGATAACGAAAAGAGCAGCAGATGCTAGAATGGCGCCCAACTGAAGCTGTCTTCTCCGTAGTTGTGACGACCGTTGCGGCCGTGCGTAAGGGGGAGGATGGGAGGATTTGCGCGGAGGCAATGCGAAGTGCATGATGAAGTCAATTGTCCAATTGACGTCGGCTAATAGCAGATACAAGTGACCATGCGGCTACCGGTGTGAAGCGCACGCAGATCTGTGGAGGTCGCGGTCGAGCTTTGGCTTTAATGTGTATTGAAGCCGATATCGAAGGTTCCGTAGCGATATGCAGGTTCCGAAGACAGATCCCTCCAGTCCGTACTCCGATCTCTGTAAGTAGCAGTCGATTGATTGGTAATTACAACATCAACATTCTATCAAAACATCAGTATGCCTACTTATTTGATTATCCACCGTTTTGAAGCACACCTTAAAGTATTCGTACCTTGCGAACGATGCCTTCTCCACTGGAACTTGCGGAACAGCAACAGGAAGCTAGCAAGAAGCAAGCGAACGCTTATGCAGCCTTCAAGGAACGTCCTGTAAGAGAGTGTCCGGCTCTTCAGCTTTTCAAACTAACTCTATTGGAGCGACTGCCTCGGGCACTACTGCTGGATCAGCTATACCACAACTCGCCGATGCCGTACTGGAAGATGAAGGAGTCGAGTTATCCGCTCTTGGGGAAAGTTACCGGCACGATGATTCTCACTCGTCGAAGTACGCCATCGCAAAGGCCCTCTTTCCCTCATGTCTCGGAGCCTTCTCAAAGCTACCGCCGGATGTACGCTGTCTCGTCTGGCAGCACCTCATGCCTGATCATAAAACAGGCCGTGGAAGATCACATCCATACGCTCTTTCCCGTTTGACGATCCACAGCCGGGGAAAAGGCTAGCCCTCCTCCGGACAAGCCAGCAAATTGAAGAGGTCTCTACAGAAATGTATGGTAATCGAGTTTTGCGTTTTTGCATTCATCCAGATCAGCATGGGTGGGTCGTGAAGGACCTGCCGGGAGCATGTTCCCGCGATTTTAATAATACCAACTACGCTAGATTCAAACAGATCAGGGTAGAGATACACCCTCCGGACATCCGTGGTCCAGGGCAGCTGTTGAGTATTAGGAAGTGCACAACGGATCTTGTCTCTGCGTTTGCGGAAGCCCCAAATCTATCAGAGATCAAGATAGTCCTTCTTGAAAACGAATCTGCGACTTGGTATCTCAACAACATACCACAAAGTTGCCTTCCGAACATCGCAGAGGACGATATCGAGCACGCCATGTGCCAATGCTGTCTCGACCAAGCCCCAAACTGCCTGGACGAAGACTGCCCGCGCATCAATAATGGGCGATGTCAGGCTGACAGGCTTAAGGGCTGCCCATGTTACATCCTCCGCGGTCCGATTATGGTTCAAGACAGTCATGCCTCTATACCCGATCGAGAGGCTATAGAAAGGAACGCACGGGAGATCATCCAGGAATTTTGGGGTTGGTGATATTAGTAATTTCTATGACGCTATCGGTAGATGGCCTGATGGCAAGTCGAGCCTCAGTCAACCCGGGAGTGAGACACAACGTCGTAATGGAGGAGCCTCTGTTGCCGATGAACTTGAGCACTACTTTGAGACTGAGCATGTCATGGGGACTACGCACACCTGTGAAGATCTGGCACTCAATGGCATCATGCTGAGATTGTCAGCTAGCTGGTCAGCGGAGAATGTAAACTAGAATGATGCTTATTCAAAGGATCCCATTGCTTTAATCAATGATTTCGCAATTGTCTGTACATTTACATCATCACACGTCAGTCATGATCACTAAAGAGACCAAGAATCAGTCACAGGAGGGTTGGCAACTCTATGCGGTTCAAATGGAGTGTAAGTTGTCTCGTGGTTACAGATATTAAGTCGGCTGGATCTTCATGGGCCCATGAAGGAAGAAGATTTGTCAGGCCATGCGATCTGCACTGACGAAATGAGAATGGAAAAGGTATACCTTCTCCCCACGCGTACTTGGTACGGCTTGGCGAGCCAACAGTCTCACACCCGGCATGCTTATCGAAGGGGCTCCGTTGCATTGTGCGGTGGTTTTGCATCGCCCCAGGGCTGCGCAAACGCCCTATCACCGCCACCATGCTCAGCCATCTCGAGGGTGTTATAGCCCGTACACCCGGAACAGAGAATGGTTCGTCTATCTGTCGATAAACCGAAGAACCTACCTATTCAGTACCTTAGTGTCAGATGCCTATGCCCAAGCTTGTCTACATTGTACGGACGTGACACGTAGGTCCAATTCTTGAGATGTCTAATACTCGGCCTCGATCCCTACAGTCATGACGGATGAGCTGTGCTATGTCTCAATACGCACCACTTAATCTCGACACCACAGCGAGCCTACCCCAGATTATTTCAATTAGGAATGTATCACAGCAATAGCTGCAGGCCTCAGTGCAGTGGTAAACCAATATGTGCTTGATGAAATGATTGATTGATCGACGAGTGCTTAACTATACTGTCACTTGTTAGGCCCCTAAGTTATGCCCCTGAATGAACGAACGGCTTATAAACTAAGCAACCTATTGCAGAAGTCAGCCGACAATTAGACGCTGCCGTTTGCGGACTTGGCGGCACTCTGGAAAGCACCCCCGAAGGGCATCACAGAGCTGCATTTCTGACAGATGCAAACTGCTGGACCCAGGTTTCGCGATTGTAATAGTATGCTCGTTACCCAACAGGAATTTCATCAACACGCTTCCACGGAAATGATTTCTGTCACGCACTTTCGTCCCAATCGTAGATCTTCTTGAATCCCTAAGCCATGTCATAACTGCCATCCTACACCACTGCGCCGTCACATCCGAACTCAAGCACGCAGCCAGCAGACTAGCTGATGGACAATGGGATAAAAAAACACCACCCCCTTTTGAGATGCTACGGAGCCGGGGTTCTGATATCCTCAGATTCATACGGAATTCGTCCGAGTAAGAGGCGGAGGCTCGGCCTGGGGATTTGGCGATTTCTTTCGAGTAAGAGGAGGCAGCTCAACAACCTCGACATTGTGTGACTTCGCCGTCGATTTTCTCCTGAGGATGAAATGTCGTACGACATATATGCACTGCTCGACCGCAAGCTGTGCGTGTTTCTTCGAAGAAATACTGAAACGAGCGTCCAATTGCTCGAGTGAGAGATCTTTGGTTTCGGGAACGAAACTGAGACCGATGATTACGTTAGCTCTGAGTATCAAGTGCCCGTCCTCGAAAGCTTTGGTATGAGCAATAAGTAGGGAGTGGAAAGATGAAGGAAGTACGGTCAGCAATGAAGCAGAGTTCTTACAACAATATTAGAAACCATTCGACTACACACCAAGCAGCGTAGTAGCCAAAAGCTCCAGTGGGCGTGAAAGCATCCAGGAACTTGGGAAAAGTAATCGCAAGAAAAAAGTTGAAGAACCAATTTACTGCTGTAACGAGTGACATGCCTAATTGATGAGATTCAGCACTGAAATCTGGATATGATATTAGATGCTTGTTTCATGAAGGACCCAACTCACCAAGATCACGGACGTAGAGGGGCATGCTTTCAGCGGAGTATACCTACAGACAGAATCAGCACACCACCAGGAAATGTAAGATCTTAGGGAAGCCTACAAATGGCACCGGCCCTTCTCCGGGACTGTAGGCTACACTGAACAAGTCTATATGCCGCCATGTGTCAGTATCTTCTAGGTATCAGTACATGCAAAGCGACAGAACTTACACATCCCGACCATGAACAAAACAGTCTGTGCCTTGCCTTTGAACAAAAATCCAAGCCCGGTTAGCAGGTGGAAAATCGCCATAAATGGGAAAGTGGCGAGGAGTAGGTTGCGTCGACCGAAAGTATCGATTGTGTATACGGCGGGCAGCGCAAATACGAAGTTGATTATTCCGAATCCCATCGAAGCCTGAACTCGAATCATATAATTAACCAGGAGAACAAAACACTTGGAAGAAACAGAACGGATGCAGAACGAGAAACCTACCAGGAGAGACTTCCTTACATCAAAGCCGGCCTGATTGAATATCGGGGTAGAGTACTATATCTCCCGTAAGCAGATATCAACCATGCTCCTGGTACTTCGGAGAACAGCTTAGGCCGAGAAATGCCAAATACAGGACAGGAAACTCGTACATAAGCAAGAACATTGACCCCACAGAACTGTTGGAAAAACATTGTTATCAAACTGGCGATCAATGCTCTGCGGTTGCGACCAACGGACCACAAGTCGACAAAGCGATTATGCCGCCTTTTGATCTCTCCTTCGCGTTTGAGAAGATGGTGCATGAGGAAAAGATCGCGTGCGGCTTGGAGATTGGAGTGGCGGAGCCTGCATAACGAGTCGAAGGCCTCTCCATATTTGCCATTGCCAGGTTTTCCTTGATGAGCTTTAGCCAGAAGCCACCTTTGAGACCGATGGCATATCAGCTGACGAACGTGGATTGAAAATGCTGGATTCATCGGGGGGAGACTTGCCGTGGAGATTCCGGAAGGGCGTAGACGCAAGCGACTACAATGAGTGGGAGTAACATCTGTAATGGACTCATCAGGTTTCATCCGATGTGTCGAAGTCGCAATGCATTCCACAGAAAGACATACCGGACTTGCTAACATCAATCTCCAGTTGAGACTCTGAATATCACCCAGTTAGTAAAATATATCTCTAGTATATTCTTCAGGCCTGTGATGCTTACGCAGCGAGTACTGAGTAAAACACTGCTAGGCTGCGAGGGACCACACTTTTCTGAATCCCCATCTAGAACTGATTGAAATATAACCCCAGAAATATAGCCAAGCATGATACCAAACGCTGTCCACATCTGCCACATCATGACGAAGGCTCCGCGAATGCCTGCTGGGGTGCATTCGGCGGCATAGATGGGGATTGTGGCACTCTTAGGTCCGATTCCAAGACCTACAAGGCAGTCAAAGATGATCAACAATACACTCACAGGTTGGCGGTTTTATCATTATCCAAAACAGAACGAGAAGAAGATGAAAACACTAACTCAAAAGAAATCGGGCGATGAAAAGATGCCACCATGACGACGTGAACGCTTGCCATACACACGCCGCGCTGGACAGCAAGCATGTAACGAATATAGCTCCTCTTCTTCCCAGATAATAGTTGAGCGGATCGGTTAGCCTAAAGTGATCGAATTCAGCATTGGACCTGGACCTTAAAGAGCTTCAGATGGAATACCCACCAGCAACCAATCACGGCGCAGCATAGGTAAGGGGCCGAGTTGATAACGACCTCTAAGGCCGGGATCGTTCTCTATGCCGAAAGCATGTTGATAAAACAACTGGGCTGAATTTTTTGAAAAGGGCACTCATTAGCGTAGCCTCTTAGATTGTGTCCTCAGAATGCAAGTACCTTTACTCGAAAGGCTATGCAGTTGCCCGTGATGCGCCAAAGGAATTCAAGTATCTACTCGAGGACCTTCGACTACTTAAGCTCGTCTTATGGTGCATCCGCGACAAAATGACCCGTGGTGGCAAGTCTTGTAGCAAGTCCACGCAGGAAACGCTACATCGGTGCTTTCATACGCTGTATGACTTTGAGGCTTTGGTTGCAAAATATGAGATATTAGGTGAGGTCGACGCCCATCCGGTAAGGTACTAAGGTAACCTAACTAATCAAACATGGTATGGTGTAGCATCAATCGATCGCGGCCATTGGTTTATACGCGTTCAATGGGCCCATGGACAAGGCACCATCGACGACTGCCGGAGAAAGATACAGACGAGTCAGCAGCTGCTCAACCTTGCGTTGACTTCGGAAGGAAGGTGTGTAGCCAAGGGTCTGCCGATAAATGAAGGTTATCTTGCTCATGAGCCTAGCGTAATAGGACTCCATCAAGAAGAACAACAACAAAGCGAGGCCACAATTGGCCAAAGCGACAGCAATAAACACAATTCGGTCTCGGAGATTGATAAGCCGGCAATCAGGCATGACGCCGACGAGAATACAGGTTTCCGTCAGATCGGACGGATACAAAGCGCTGAGTCCTCACAAACGCATTGTAGTCATAGGACAAGGTTCCCAGTGGAGTCTTCGAGTCGCAAAAGTACTGCCAGAACTCAGAGGTCACCAAGTAGCAACAACGAAAAGCCATGGGAATTGTCTTGGCCTTCTCCTTCATCCAATTGCACTATATCCCAATGTACCTGTTCTTTCCGCTCTGGAAGTATCGCGCAGGAGATCGATCCGGTAATAAGTACAGCTGAACAAGTAGGGAGCACTTCTAGTCCTCCGAGTGATCTGGTTTTCGCGGATGCAGAAGGGCCACTTCGTACTCGTCAAGCGCTAGGAAAAAGTATCACTCAACCGCTACAATTGATCGAAAGGAGAGAGAAACACAACGCCATTCCGGAAGTACAAAGTGCGTTTCAACAGAGCCGGGATACGATTGAGGCTGAGATGGATACCGAATGGTGGCTCAATCTGGCTACGTGGTGGCTAGTGAAAGTAAGTCTGACTGATGACGAGAACAGGGTTCTGTCTTGATAAAAAGCCATCCTAATGCTCAATAGTCATGTACGGTCCGGACAATATTGGCACACGCCGATACCAACCAGGGAAGAGAAGATCTGGATACCTTTACAGGTCTTCGAAGGCCTTGGAAAAATACAACAACTTTCCAACAAGCATTTGCAGATCTGTTGAAGAGCAGCTGGATCCTAGAAGATGTTATCCTCGTAAGGCATCGTCGCGGAGACTCTTTGAACGCTAAGATCAGAAAATGTATTCTGGATTTATCGATAGTAAGTCAATCTGTTGCTGACAACTCTTCAACATGATGAATGGCTAGCTAAAGGCAGGGATTTTGTCTTGTGACAGTCACTAAGCCGGAATTTTGGTCTACTACGGCCTTCCTCTCCGGAACCAAAAATCTGTGAGGATGATGTTCTAGTTGCGCAAGACCTGAATCTTCTAGAAAGCTTCGAACAGCCAATAGAAGCGCAGGAGAATGTTCCTTCGGTCATAGACGATCTTTTTGGTCCGCAGCGATGGGTAACGGTCGATCCAGAACACGGTGGACTAGCACACGAGCGTATCTTATATAGGACGTAAGTTCATCTCGCTACTCAATCTATTGCAATGCATGATGACCATATTAATCAGTGCTGTAGGTTTGTAGATGCGGAATTGGGCCCCAAGGACGAACGATCGAAATCTCTTGGTGCGCCGTATATGCTGTTGCTTTGGACCAAAAAGGAAGAGAGCGAAACATTTGTATCTCTGTGCAACCAACGCAGGACTCTTAATCTGTCTCGCATATGTATATCCCCGATAATTGATCATTTGATAGACTCAGATGGTAACTGAAGGATGGGCATAGTTACTGTTGAAGACCTCGAGACCTATGAGAAGAGGCGCGAGCGCACACTGGAGATCTCATTGCTCTTTCCAAGCCAGGAAGTACGTTCATCAAATCTCGAACAGTCTCATCTTCACGAGGAAAACGTCTGACCTGAAAATCTGACTAGGCTGAGATTAGGTTCTTGAATTACCGCGGTTCGTCTTTCGTTTTCATCTTTGCGGTCGTCGGCTTTACATTTCGTTCCGAGCTCTACCCTCCGCTCATTGATATTGAGTCATAAGCTCTGAAAAACAAGCTAATTCTATAAATCAGATGTCGAAATGTTCCTTGCATATCCTAAAAGATTCTTTTCAGCGGTGAAACACCGCAATCCGCAACCTGGGGAGTTCAGGATCTTTCGAACGTGTGTCTGATCACCGTTCTGCCACGATTGACTTCTCTCTAGCTAATAAGGTATTCAGAATGCTTGCTTCCTATGGAGTGCAAAGTCTGCAAGCCAGTGGGGGTGATGATGCGGAGTTAGACAGACGAGTCGGCAAAACTACTTCATGCTGTGAGTTGAGGGTGTATGAGTCAATGTCTGGCGAGTGTTGGAAAACGACACGTCGACTTGTGTTGAGCAGCACTCCGGATGCCTCAGAGCCGTGGTGCATATCACACTGTGAGTTGCGTTTCACAAGATTGCTAGCGAGCATAGTAAGTACTTACGGAATCCATCAGGGCTTCCTCTCAGTCAAGTTCAGGTGCAAGTTGAAGATTGCTCAGTGTCTCTAGCCTGGTCTGATTGCGGAAATCTTGAAGAGGTAATGGTTTGCATTCGACTGTGAGACATTGCTAGAAATGACTGGCCTTTTCTTCTTTAGATACATAGACGTAAGAAACATTTGCCTAGGGCCCCTAGAGCATTGCTGACCGTAGAACTGGACCGTCTTAGCCAACTACAACTGGTATCACGCCTACGTAAGTGAAATCCCCACAGGTCCAAAGGTACTACTTATAAGAACGCTATCAGGTATATAAGCCGGATCATCCCAACAACAAGATAAAACTAGGGTTTACAAGCGGGAAAGGTATCACTGCTCTTAGTTATTTCTTTAATTTTACCCTTTCGCTTCACATCTGCTTCATCTTTGAATATCGCTTGACGTTAGAAAGCTGATTCAAATGGTCCACGCAGAAGCGCAGCGATTCGAAGATTGTATCCTCTATCTGACAGAGACCTTGCCTCGTGTTCAGCTGCGGTCGAAGGTTGAGACTCCCTCTGTATTTCAAGAGAGTCGCATATACGATTTATTCGACGCCAATGAACCAGATAGAGTCTATCATGCCATAGTATTGACCAAGAAAAGTCCCAGGACCAACCATGTATCAGAGTTGTATCACGGTACAGGATAGCCCAGGAACTAGTCTCAAGTATTGTCGTTTACTCTCAACTAAATGTCTACTCTAGCTTATCGAGATCTCGACTTTGTCTTCCAAAATCAGGTCCCAAACCTAATCGAGTTTACGAGCCTCTCATCACCCTGTTACGTTTCCACAATGCTCAGGTTGGTGTCAAAGCCAAACGAAAATACACAGAGTCCGCAATTTCAAGATGTCGGACGGGATTTCCGAAGAGCTCATTTCTCGTTCAACTGCGCTCATGGTCAATAACAGGACGCCACTCTCCTGTTTGCACCAATTCGCACGAAATAATGTTAACCATACGTTGAAAATAGACACCGCGAGATTCATGGAGGCCCTGACTGGTTGGAAACTCATATTCTTCCGGTAAGAGTAGCATTCCCCTAAGTCCACATAATCTTGACGGTGTTAATCGTGAGCTTTCTTGTAGGGAAGTTCCCAAATTGGTCATAGAGGAAAGAACGCATTTCTTGAGCAGTAAAAAGTCGTATGAGAAAGCAGATGTTCAGCTCTGGGAGAAGTCTTCGGAAGAAGGGCCTCCAAAGATTCAATTGGCAGCGAGATTCGATGGGGAAGGCAACTGCCGGTGGCTGACGACCTCACGTAAGCTAGAGCTCATTCGTAATCCCCTTGGATCGGCACCGCTCACAGAGGGACTTTTCAGTTTTCGAGTCAGCTATGGCAGAAGACGCTTCTTTGGGTAATGACACCGTGCTTCGAAATCTGGAAATACAAAGAGGCAATGATATTGAAAATCGGGGCATGACTGCAAGCTCCCGTTCTGCAGAAGAAGAAATAAATCCGAAGAAGCGATGGACCATGACGATCTCATTCAAGGACGCGGACGGTACGTAGCGTTCAGGTATAGAAAAGGTCTCAACTAACCACGGGTGATTCTTTAGAGAAGAATGGCTTCACAGCGCAATCAGCTCTTTTCGACGCACACAGACCGGCCGATGCCTTCCCACTACACTCCGAGGAGCCCCATCACGATGCCTAGTGTTCGCAATGGCCCGCTAATGACCTGTACGGATGTTTTTCTACGCTGGTCGGTCTGTTGGGAGAAGGGTTTTGGGGGGCGTTTTGTGGGGTGGGTTTGGGGGGGAGAGGAGGACGGGGTGATGCCGGCGGCAAGGAGTCGGGCGGTGGTGGAGGTCGAGGCTATACAAGCACTATTTGGCGACTTGATAGGGTTTGATCTTGTAATCAGTGTAAACAATATCTCCGCCCTTAGACTTTTGTGGGATTCGCTGTACCCACAGAGCTAGCACCATAGTGATTCACTATAAGTCCTTTGCATGTACTGACCCTTCCAAGTGGCCCGGTGTGGTAATACATGATTAGCACCTTGATGTTAAACGACTGAGACCGTGATTATGGGGGCAATGCCCCAGCAGGGTTAGGTAGGCATACTGATAAGAGGCCGGGATGAAGGGTAAGAGAAGACAGGCGATGGAACTAGACGTATCAAAACCAGTCACCATCTAGAGAAGTAGAACTAATTGATCGAAGAATATCAATGGTACCAAATGTTGAATTGACTTGCCCAGACTTCGGTGGAGGGATTAATTTATGACCGTAGCTGCGGATCACAGCGGAGCCAACCCCGCCGTCTGCCGCAGTAAAGAACGGAATGATATTTCTCAACATGTCAATTGATTCAGTATCTCATCCTACTCCCGCTTCTCAACAATCATTTCATCAATCACCATGGCCGACTCCGTAATCCAGCTCAAGTGTTCATGCAACGTAAGATGCTACCGTAGGAATTTGTTTGATATGTCTGACAATCTATAGAATTTCCCATGGGGAAAGAAGGGCAAAAACTCACTGGCGGCTCGATACTGTGCACAGACCCCAGGGACAGACTTCAAGATTGACAATGACACCGAGTATGCAGAGGTATCCAAAGGCCTATCTTATAGAATTGGCTTATCCGTTTACCAAGCTACGAGAGCAGATGTGGATGGGCACATACCCTGAGCTTCCCTCATACGTTCTGTCATCTGGTGAAGACCTTCAAGACGTCTTGAATGCCAATAGGGAGAAACTCATCGGCAAGCCGGTTCTTAGCAAGTTTGGGACTGATCTACCTTTCCTACCAAAGGTTCGTAAGTCGATGCCCTTCACCGTAGCATGGTTCTCTGGGGCAAATATTTGTGTCGTATGCTGACTGAAAACTTCTAGATACTCTCCATACAGAAGGCTCTACCACTTCAGATCCACCCCGACAAGCAGTTAGCAGCCCAACTGCATAAGAAGGACCCCGAAAAATACACCGACGACAACCATAAGCCCGAGATCGCCGTGGCCCTCTCAAAGTTCGAGACTTTCGTTGGTTGGAAGCCGCTCACCGATATCGAAACTCTTTTCAGTGATGTGGAGCCCATCAAAAGATTCTTGCCAGAGAAGCATGCCAAATTCGACAACGAGACTCTCAAAACGGTTTGTCACAATATTCTTGGGGCCTCGGATGAGGTCATTGCAGAGACGCAGCAGCAGCTTGGGAGCATGCCGATGCAGGGTTTTGGAAAGCAATCATATATCTTAGACTTATTGCCGAGATTGCAACAGCAGTATTCAAAGTTAGATCCAGGTGAGTAGTTTTTTTCTTTCTCGAGGGGCCTCCAACCCTCAAGTCGACGACATTGATGGGGCACTCCGTGGTGTGCTCGTCATATTACTCCTCAGCGAAGTCCACTTTCGAACGTCTTCAATCCTTAGTGACATCTACACAACATCGGCGTGGCTTTTATAGCTTTCAGGCTCAATGACTCTCTGGTTCATTGATCTGGCATTGAAGTTTACTGATAGCCTCATCAATAGGTAACCTCATAGCCCTTCTCCTGATGAACTTCCGCGTCCTATCTCCAGGCGACGCAATATTCGTGCCTGCCGACAGCATCCACGCCTACCTGTCCGGCGACATTGTCGAATGCATGGCGCGGTCCAATGACGTCATAAACACCGGATTTTGCCCTCGCGCCGACCGTGACAGCGTCGAGCTCTTCACCGCTGCGTTGACGTTCTCGCCGCACTCTGGAGATGAGGCAATGCTACCTTCAACATTGTCGAAGAAAGGCCGCCATGGTCGGACGAAGGTGTATGCACCGCAGATGAGCGAATTCAACATGTTGGTGACGCAGCTGGACGCTGGCCAGCAGGAGGTCGTAGATGCTGTCGACGGACCGAGTATCATGATCGTGACGAGTGGAAATGGAAGTATGAAGGTCGATGGTAAGACGCACGAGGTCAAAGAGGGTTATGTTTTCTTCATTGGCCAGGGTGTCGGAGTCGAGTTTGAGTCGGAGAAGGGGATGGAGATCTATCGAGCGTATGCTGAAGCGTGAGCTACAGCCAGACATCTCTCAGCGGACCGTGTGTTAGATCTCTAGAGACTTGAATGGGCTTCTCAGCTACTCCCAGAGCCTAAGCATGCGCGGCGAATCTCCTGATCATCCACCGACAGACTCCACCACCATCTCCCGCAATTCGTACAATCGATTCTTAAACACCTTTCCCATAATACCATAATCCATAACTGCATCTTGACTCCTCCCTCACCATTTCTCACCTCCCTTGCAGGCCCCAAGGCATCTCCCTCCCGACAACCTCCACATACCTCACCCCCTCCCCCTCCCTCCCCTCAACCTCCCTGGGCCCCATCTCACAAATAGCAATCCTCTCAACCCTAACATCCCGCATCCATTCGAACCCCTCATATCTCCCCACAACCCCCCTCGCATCGAATCTCACCTTCCCATCCTTTCCCCTCCCTCTCCCATCTTTACCCCT
>JAABUP010001619.1_pt1 | contig 46933 bp, 51 predicted proteins | sample 5559201 | NCBI WGS metagenome assembly JAABUP01 (sample SAMN10711887, study PRJNA513373) | rock metagenome | isolation source: Antarctica rocks | place: Antarctica
TCCAACCCCCCCCCCTCCCCCGGGCCAGGCGGGCCCTTCCCCAGCTCTCCTCAGTTGTTCTGCCTTTACCCCAGCAGCTGTTACGCCCTCCCCCTTTTGGCCCCCCAACCTTACCGCGTTTATCCTGACCTCTGCCATTTTAATCCCTTCGAGTTTGACTTTGGTTGAAACAATCACTGCTGTATTCTGACCCGTTTTGCATTGTGTCAAAACACTAGTGGGCTTTTGTTGAAAAAACAGTGGGTCCTTGAGTCCTGATATGTAGTATATCAGCGATTCTTGGCCATCTGCCCAAAGGAAAACCCTTGCAGCAGTGCCAGTCTGATCTCACAGGGACAGCTGCATGTGTCGCTTACATGTGTCGCGTACACGCGTCGTGTACAACAGGTGCCTTCACCAGCATGTGTTGCTGTAGGAGCTGCGTTCATCAGCATGTGTGGATGCTTGTTTATTGCTGCAGGCACATGGTGTCCGTACAGTCGGTAAATAGGTTTTGTGTGGTACAGGCATACAGTCAGCAAACCATGTTGTGTGTGGTATGGGCAAAGGCCCCATACAGTCAGCAAAGCATGTTGTGTGGTGTGCAGGGAAAGGCCCCCCTAATGAGGGCAGCTTCAGAGGGGCATGTCCAGGTAGTGCAGTGGCTGCTGTCCCAAGGTGTTGAAGTGGATGCTAAGGACACACGGGTGACCCCCATTTCCTTGAATATAGTCCTGATTATTAACATTGTTAGCAAGCGTCAACGTCTTGCAAGCTATATTTGCCGTGACTTTGACAAAAGCTAACAGTTTTTGGGACAAATTTTAGGTGTTAGAGCAATCGCTGCACATCTTCGGTGGGTCTGAGCAGAGAACATGTTAACAGGTAAACTGCAGTGTTTGTCGAAGCCCTTCACGCAGCGGCAGGCATGTGTTCAAACCTGGGTCAGCAGCTGCAGACACTGCCTGAAACGCCCGGTAACGCCTGCAGCCTATCCAATCTGTGTGTATTCACAGCAGGAAAAGTACTCCCAGGTTGGCAGGTTGCCACCCCGGAATCTGGATCACTAGTGCATGTTTGCTTAAAAGATCTCAATTGACACATCAGAGTCCTGAACACTGTTCTGCTCTGCAATCTGCACAAAATAAGTGTCCAGGGCAAAGTCAGCTTGACTGCATCGCATTACACTTTGATCTGTTATGGCATGTTTGCACTTTTCTTTATCCAGTTAACCTCTTCACAGAAGTGGGTGCATGCTCAAATTCAATTGAAGCCACAACTGGTTAGCATCACATTAACAAAATGTGGAACGCTGTCAGCCTTGTCCTGTTCAGCTGAAATTGACTCGAGTATGATCAGCAATTTTCAGCTTACATGTCTGATGTTATCTATTACATGGCTGAACACTTTCGGACATGTCCAGAGGCTCTGAAGCTTGCTGACGCCGGCTGCAGTGCAATCAACATGGTCTAGCTTGCAGTGTCTGATCCTATATAACATAGGCTGAAAGTGCTGGAACATCTGATGTGCTGTGAACAGCTTCAACATGGGCAGTGGACTCAGAGCACACCTGCACAGACATCTTCTGCATGACAAAGGGGCTCAAGATGCCAGGCAAGCAACCATGCATCTGGAAAGCACCGTGGGCCACAATGTATTCAGATGACACATACAGCACACATGCATTGGCCATTGGGTTGCATGGTGCAATGAAGATGGTGATGCAAATCAGCATGTGCATAGAATTGCTTGTAAAAATGCAATGTCACACAATTTGTTTTCTAGCAGCAAAGCTACACTTAAACATGCAGGCAGGCATGTTGTCAAATGATGTCATGCAGACAAGTGTGATACTAGGTTCCTCTGAGTTCTTCAAACGCACAGCAGACGAAAGCGCCAGACACCACATGCATCATAGGCTGATGAAGCAGACACAGTGCAATCTACAGATTGTTTTCAACAAACAGTGCTTGCACATGACATCAGCAGGAGAGGGTGACAGGCATCACCTGATTGACGCTGTGCATGAGAAGGCAATTCAAAGGGGCTGGCCATCTGGGGACAGCAGGCAAAGCTTGTCCCCATATGCCGAGAAGATAAGAAGTCACGAGCCAAACACTCTCCTCTCTGTTGGCCACTCTCAGCTATGTGAGCATCGCCCTTACAGGCTGCTGTACCTTGGGCAGGTAGCCTGCATCATGAATACTTATGATGGTTGCTATGCATGAGATGTCAGGCGGTCTTGCGTTTTGCAGATGCTGCAATGCTGTTGGTTACACACTGCGCATGGTCCGTATAGCACTCTCTGCCTGCTGCTTGACTTGCACAGGCTGCATAAAGCTCAAACAACATAGACACTGAGGTATCTGCATTTTCCGCTTGGTGTATGCAATTTCACATATAAACAATCTGGCTGAGTGTCATTATGCCAGTATGCAGCACAGTCTAGACATTTTAAGATTACAGTCACTCCGGGACTGCCCAAGCTGTGTATCAGAATCTCTTTTTGACTGCCCTTTTTACAGCATCATTTTGTTATTTGGCCCAAACTACCAACAACGGGACATTAGGCTCTTTTTGAACAGAACTCCCACCAGCTTGGTTTTGTTGCACACCACATACACATGTGCTTTCAAGCCAGGATGTCTGATGAGTCACTACTGGCTCCACACCCCAGACTGTAAGTTATAAAACGAAAACGAATCACACAAAGCATATTGCTGTGCATTCAACTGTGCACCATATGTGCATATCCAGTCGCAGTCTGAATCTTTTGACTATGCCGTGCAAACTTTGTGGTACAGTGACCACATGTGTCTTGGCGTTGAGTCACCTTGCGTCACCCCCACCAGCTCCCAGGCCACTCACTCTTGTACACACCAGTTCGCACTCACCTGGCTGCCTCTCTGCAGAAAGCATGCAACATGGCTTCAAACATCACTTCAAACAACACTGTGTGACACAGTTGTCAGCACATCCTCAGCAAGCACCTTGCAATAACAACATCATCAAAGTCATGTTATGCTGCTGACATGCTCTGTGAGTGTCAACAAACAGACAAGGAAATGGTCAAGTGTCTGAAGTGAGAATTCAAATGACAAATGAGACATCAAAGATGCAGTACATCTCAACATGGCTACAAGAAGCAGGCACGCAGAGCTATTGCTGCACAGCTGCCTGATACTACAAGAGATGGAAGTTACCTCTTTCTGCCGTCTACCTCTCCAAAGATAGCAAAAATCAAGTCAAGAACAGTTACCAACAAGCCATTAGCAAGTCTATCAAAATTCCCTAAACTTCAAATACACAGTAGGCATTGGAAATTGCTGCATTATCACAAGCGCCTAGCATCAGTGAAGAATTTTCTCCTTGTGTAGCTAGTGCGCTGATGCACAGAACGCTTCTTGGCGCCAGGCTTGTCTGACAGCCAGCTGTACTTTGTGGTTGTTGAACTTGTCACTTCAGCAGCAGTGATACCGTTCTCTTCAGCATCAAAATCAGCAGCGATATCAGGACATACAGTTTCCAAAGAGTTGCACTCACAAAGCTGGTGCCCAGCACAGCAAGGACATCCTGTTGGCTTTTTGCGCGAGGTCCGAGAGAAAGCCTGAGCCTGCCAGCTGTGCACCTTGCCCTTTGGACATTCATGACAGCACCACCAAACGAACTTGGTGCTTTGTAACGTCGTATGGTCAGGAAAATTCCATTTCCTCTGTTCTTGTCATGGTCCCATTGCTGCAGCAAGGCATGCTTTGCCGCTGCAAAAGTAGGGTGCTTCTGCCTTGTGCCATCTGCCGGCATGTTGCCATTTGCCTTTGCACACTTGGGGCACCCACTCTTGCCTTTTACCTTAGCCGACACTGAAGCCTGCCATTCGTGCAAGCAAGCGCTGCACTTCCAGTGGGCCCTCATGCCGCTGGAGGCAGTCACGTGGTCTGGTGACAATGGATGGTTCTTTTTGGCATCCCACAGCTGCGCAACTTCAGGTGCCTTTCTGGCAAGCGTGTTATGCTGACAAATGGCACTGCCTGAGCAGAAAGGACAGCCTGCCCCTTGGGTCCTGCTGTGCACAAAAGCCTCCCAGATGTGTGGAAAGCCGTCTGGACACTGGTCACATGACCACCAGACCTTGCGACTGCTGCTAGGTTTGATGAGGATGTCGCCAAGGTGCATGTTGAGCTGTTCATGCCACTGTTGCTGCAGCTCGTCAGCAAGCAGACTGGTGTCGGGTCTTTGATCAAGCTGAGGTCTTTGCTGTTGTGGTATATTTTCAGCCCTGCTGCTAATGCCATAGGCATGCCCTGCAGATCAGCATGCATGCGTACAGCAGTCCGAGCCAAGCGCATTTGACAAATCAAAATGCTTAGGCTGGCTTGCCAGGTCAGGACACACAGCGAACAGACAGTCACATGCGTACTTCCGTCTTGTTTCCGAGCATTCTGAGGGGCTTGTGCGTAGCTGGTCAGCCGCCTGACACGGTGAGGCACTTGCAAGGTCCGCCTGCAAGCAGGCCACTGCCAAGTCTGAATACTGCTGCCAGCTGCTGCAGTTATGTACGACCTGTTCCTTCATGCTGCAAGACGTACTATAGCAGACCTGGTACAATGGGCGGTGCATGAGAGCGTCGCTCTCACACCACTCGACTCGAGCGTGGTGTGATCAAACGACAAAGCAGTCGCCATCTGACAACTTCGGTGTGTCTGAGCAGAGAGCCTGGTGACGGGGGAGTTGCAGTGTTTGTCGGAGCCCTTCACGCAGCGGCAGGCATGTGTATAAACCTGGGCTAGCAGCTGCAGGCACTGCTTAAAACGCCAGCTAACGCCTGCAGCTTATCTCATTTGTCTATAATAACAGCTAGAAATGTTTAAGTAGCCCATGCGAACAAGGCTGCGAACAAGGCTGACATTCCCAGATTAGCAGGTCGCCGCCCCAGAGCTTGGATCACTATAACTTGTCTGCTTGAGAGGCCTGAGTCCAAGCAGTTTGAAGGCATTGCAAGGCTATCTGCAGATGACCTAGGTCAGGCTTGTTCATTACGTCGAAGGCAGCAACAGGCTTTGAATAACAGTTTGGTGCATGTGCCTGGCATGAGGCTTCTGCAACCTCGACATGAGATAACAAGTTTCTCGAATTTTCTGATGCTAAGCCTAAACAAACTCAGAAGAACATGCAATCAGCACGGTCCAGCTTGCAGTTTAAAACTTAAAATTTGATCCCATCTAACATACCATTAGGCTGAAAGTGCTGGAAAATTACACTGGTTTGTGTCCAGCTCTGAGATGTCAATAGCCAACCCTTGCTGTGTGTGGCTGCGCAGGCTGGCTGTCATGACACCTTCAGCTCAGCCAAACCTAGCAGGATATAGCTTACACACTTCCAGCTTACACACTTACAACCTGAGCACTTCTGCATCTGCATTGATGACCCACAAGAACTGCGCCTGTGAGCGGGCTGTCTGTGTCTGGCTGACAAAACACAGCTTGGCATAGGAGGAGTCCCTGCGGTGAGAGCTTACGTGATGTGTGTGCAGCACTTTGACTGAAACAGGGCACATACATCAACACAAATGAGCTCTGATGAGGCTATACTGACACGACTGCACTGGAATGACTGCTTCCAAAGGACACTTGCTGGTTGGATACTTTGTGAGGCAGGCCTACATTGTCATCACAGTATTGACTAGCCTGCATGCTGATAAATCAGGATGACAACAGGGCCCCACCTGGCTTTGCTGACATTGTGGACCATACAGCACATCAGCTCATTGCTAGGCTTGTGTACCGGAGTGCAAAAGCAAGTCCATGCCTATCAGCAGCCTGTCAGTGACGTGCAAGTCCACCATCAGCAACCAGCATGCACAAGCACAAAGCCCGCACTCGTATTGGCAGTCAACATCAAATGCTGCACATGTATTGGCAGTGTATATATAATTATACAACTATACAAAACAAGAGAAGGATACTCATACACATCAGTAGCAAGTGCTGAACATGGCATTCTCTAGCCAGTGCATAGCTGTTTCAGCATTTGGTATTACTCATTGGACAGGCACTGCTGAATGGCAGTTGTGATCACACAGTCAACGTAATACATGCTGTCTTGCCGACTCTGTTTGGTATGCTGCTGGCCCAACCTGACCTGGGGATTGCATGCTTGCAATCAGTCAAGAGACCGGCCATGTCGGTTGCAGTTGAAACTCATGCACATTTTACATTGTTCAGGACTCATGCAGACCTTGCAGTGCATGCATGCAAAAAAGGAAACGATAAGATTGCTGTGGAAAGCGCTATATACCTGAAGCACAAGTACAGTCTGTGACCGGTAGATGCGTGTTGTCTGTGAACCCCAACACCAGAATGGAACATGAAGCAACAAGCCCAGAAGCCATCATCTTGCTCAAGGTCTTTCCATTCCTAGTGCTATGCTCTGTGTGGACCTGTGACAGTCTTGACTGACAGACATATGACAAGATGTTGCCATGGCTCACACCACTTGCAAGTAACTTTCACTGCAAGTAAAGCAAAAATTCTTGCTGCAGCAGCTGCCCAGCAACATGAACTCCAGCGTTTGCTGATTGTACAAAGCAGCATGTGCTGTATGCATTCTTGCACAATGTGCAACTGTCCTTAGAGTTTGAACAAGAAATACTCCAGAAGGGGCAGCAAGCAGCTCAAAGAATGATTGTGTATATATTTGTGCGCCAGAGTGAATTCAATAAAAGGTATGCTTAGGTTGCATACTAGATGGACAGCATCAGTCTGTTGTAGATAGCCTTTGTCTGGGAATTGACATTCCAAACAACTACCAAAAAGGCTCAACGGTATGTTGACAATAAGTGATGCTCTGTTGATCAGATCCAGAGCCTACCGTAGTACAGGCAAGAAGAGGCACGGCAGCACGGTGTCCTACCTGCTTCCGCTTGTCTGTGTGGTACTCCTCTGTCGCATCTGTACTGTGTGTTGACATCATTGCCAGCTCTGTTGGGTGGGTGGAGTCATGCCTGGAGCAGGTCCACCAGCTTACAGTACTCAACCTACTGACGCTCAATGTCTCAGCATAACCAGTGGACTCAGAGCACACCTGCACGGACATCATCTTCATGACAACAGTCTCAAGCTGCCCGGCAACCAAGCTTGGCACAAATATCCTGTCCATGACAACAGGCTCAAGATGCCAGGCAAGCAAACATATGTCTGTAGAACATTACACATCCAGATGACTCAGACAGGCACTGGCATTTAGTGGCCTGAATGTGGTGCTGCATGGCACAACAGAGAAGGTGATGATACAGACCGGCTTATCAATGCTCCTGATAGTGGAATTTGCATTCAGACTGAAATGTGCATGCCGATCAACGCAGACATGATGCCAGATGAGGGTATGCTAACAAGTGTGGTGATGGACTGCTCTCAGCCCTGCCCAAAGCACAGCAGAGGAATCAGGCACACACCACATGCACCTTAGGCTGTTGAAGCAGAAACAATCTAAGCTGCAAATTATGTTCAACAAACACTGCTTGCACATGACATTGACAAGAGAGGCTGACAGAAATCACATGTTGGCCGCTGAGGTGTTACGAGTGGCTGGCCATCTGGGGAGAGCAGGCACAGCTTGTCCCCAAGCACTTCCCTCAATCAAGACATGGAGACACCAGGCAAACACCCTCCTCTCTGTTTACCACTCTCAGCTACTTCAGCATCTTCCTGACAAGCTGCTGTACCTTGGGCGGGTATCCTGCATCATGCATGCTTATGATGCTTCGGTTGCTTGATATGCACAATAGATCAAGAGGCCTTGGGTCTTGCTGACGCTGCAATGCTCATGGGCATGGATTGCACATGCTCTGTTGACACTGTTCACATGCTGCTTCACTTGCATGGGCTGCATGAAGCTCACTCAGCAGACATTGACTTTTTTGCATTTGCCATTTGATGTATGCCTTCTAGTGAGCAGCACCGTCTTTTACGAGACTATAGCTGCTTGCAAAGTGGTCAAGCTGTACATCAGCACCACACAAGGCATGTTGCCATACATATACTTTTGCACATTCAGACAAAATTCCAGGACTTCAGGCTCAGCTTCAAGCAATGCAACTTCTACCTTGCCAGTGATCATCACACCTGTCTATGCCTTCAGTCCTCTTGAGTCAGCACCATCTTTCAGATCACATACTCCTTGACAGACAGGCTCATGTCACCCAGGTCCCTCACAAAGCATTCAGCAAGGTTGCAACTAACGTTTTGGATAATACAAACATTGACACATGCTAAAAACGCAAATAACAGTGACAACATCATACCATTCATGGTGTAAACAAATAAGACATGTCAAGGTCTGTCACAAAATGTGATATCAGAGATGCAGCATGCCTTGACCTGGCTGCAAAAAGGGTGCAAAAGCAGAGCTTACTGATAGCTAGGCCGGCGGACAGCAGGGCTTGCACTGCAGGAAATAGAAGTCCTGTGTCCTGCCATCTGTCTCTCAAGGGATAGCACAGTCATGAACATCAAGCTTTATGTCATTTGTCAGTACGTCAAATTTGCCAGCAAAAACACAAAACGCATTGATACTTGCTGCAGGGTCAAGAGCGCCTAGCATCAGTGCTGAGCTGTTTCCTTGTGTAGCTAGTGCGTTGAGCCACAGGTCGCTTCTTGGCTCCAAACTCATCTGACAGCCAGCTATACTTTGCACTTGCTGAACTTGTCACTTCAGCTGCAGTGACTCCGTTCTTTTCAACATCAAAATCAGCAGCGACATCAGGACACACAGTTTCCAGAGAGTTGCACTCACAAAGCTGGTGCCCAGCACAACAAGGGCATCCTGTTGGCTTTTTGTGTAAGGTCCGATCGCATGGGCGAGCCTGCCAGCTGTGCACCTTGCCCTTTGGACACTCTCGGCAGCACCACCAAACACGTTTTCTGCTTCCTAATGTCGTGTTATCAGGAAAATATCCGTTCTCGCTGTTTCTGTCATGATCCCATTGCTGTAGCAAAGCATGCTTGGCCCCTGCAAAAGTGGGGTGCTTCTGCCTTGTGCCCTCTGCTGCCCTGCCTCGGTGTGCTTGTGCACACTTGGGGCACCCAGTCTTGCCACGCGACTTTATTCTCACAGGAGCCTGCCATTCGTGCAAGCAAACGCTGCACTTCCAGTGGGCTTTCATGTTGCTGGAGACAGTCACTTGGTCTGGTGACATGGGATGGTTCTTCTCGACATCCCAAAACAGCGCAACTTCAGGTGCCTTTCTGGCAAGCGTGTTATGCTGACAAATGGCGGTGCCTGAGCAGAAAGGACAGCCTGACCCGTACGTTCTGTTCTTGACAGTAGCCTCCCAGATGTGAGGAAGGCCGTCTGGACACTGGTCACATGACCACCAGACCTTGCGAACGCTGGCAGGCCTGATGACAATGTTGCCAAGGTGCATGTTGAGCTTTGCATGCCACTGTGTCTGCAACTCGTCAGCAAGCAGGCTGGTGTTGGGACCCTTGTCAAGCTGCTGGCTTTGCTGCTGTGGCATACCGTCACTGCGATTGTCAACTCCAAGAGCATGGCCTGCAAGTCAGTGTACATGTGTGGATGCTTTCACGAGCAGACACTGAAGCGCTTGAATGTGTCTGCACAAGCTAGCTTGCCAAGTTAAGTGACACACCTATGAAGGACGAATGGGCGGTCGCCTTCGTGTTTGCGTGTGTACACTGACCATGTCTTTGCAGCTCTAGTGGCTGGCTGTCTAGCCGCCTAACGCGGTGAGGCACTTGCAAGGTCCGCCTATAACAGGCCACTGACAGGTCTCAGGTTTGCTGTCAGCAGCAGCAGTCGTGAACAGTGATTTAATCCTTGAACTCATGCCATATATTCCATCGTGGTATACCTGCCATGACCGACATTGCAAGATAGAGTCGCTCCCACTCCCTTCATTTTTACTATGTGCGTGATCTGATCGAAGCAAAAAGTATTCGCTCCCTGGTGCCTTTGGGCTACACGAGCAACCAGCATCCCATTGAGGAGACTGCAGTGTTTTTAGGAGGCTCTCACGCAGCCGCAAGCATATGTGTCCAGTCCCATCGGACCCAGATTCTGGGTTGTGCTGCTGGCTGTAACGCCAGCTTACCCGACGTTGTTTAGTAAACAATGTTTACTCAACAAGCCAGGCAAGGTCATGCTGCACATGGCGAACAGGGCCCAGGTTGGCGGCTTCGCACTACCAAAAGTGATGACACTAGTGCCCATTGTCTTGTTTGCTGATGACCAGTTGATCATGTCAATGGCAGCAATAGGGCTTCAACAACAGCTTGCAATCAATTGATGCCTATAGGCCTTAGCTAAGTGTTGCAGTGTCACCAAATTGTCAAGGAACACACACAAGCGACACAAATATGGTGCTTGGACTCTATGCAAAAATGTGGGATTACATTTCAGTTGAAAAAGTCTCGCCAAGATAGGTAGCACGCAGCAATCAATGTTTCAAGATGAACAGCATGTGTGCAGAACGCAGCTCTGTTTGACACTATGCAAGCTCCCATATGCAGCAGTTGCTTGCATGAGGTTTGGGGTTTTAAAGCACAGCAAATATGCTTGCTGCTCAGCACAAAGGCCCTTGAAAGCAGCTTAACAACCCAGATGCACATGCCGCTGTGACAACCAAGTTTTGGCCATGCCAAGCATCGTCTGATTCCTTTGCAGCACTCTGGCCTGAGCCCATATAGCCACCGTTCATCAGATACTGCTGGTAAACTCCTCTGCTGGCCAAAAATTGTACTGGGGAGCAATCTGTGTGACTGACCCCTTGACCTGACTTCCTAAACCTGATGCTCCTCTGTGCGGTACTCCTCTTTAGAAAGTGTACTGAGTGTCAAAATCATTGCCACCTCTGTTGGAAGTGCTGAAGTTATGCCTGGAACACACAACAGGTCCACCAGCTTGCCATGCTCAGCCTATTGAGGGTTACAGGTTATTTGAGCAGGCTCGACACGTTCATTTGACCCAGAGCATACCTGCACAGACATCATCTTCATGACAATGGGCTCAACATGCCAGGCAAGCAAACATGTGTCTGGAGAGCCAAGGAGAGCACAAGGCATACAGATCACACAATCAGGCACTGGCAGGCACTGGCCTAAATGCGTGTTGCATGATGCAATGAAGATGATGATGCAGGCCGGCATATGCATATGACTGCTTGCACAAAATGAAACGTCACACAGCTTGTTTTCTGGTGGCGCTAGCCACTACTCTCAGACATGCATGCTGGATCAATGCAGGCATGTTGTCACATGATGTTATGCATATGAATTTGATAGTAGAATGGTCTGAGCCCTTCCCATGGCACACCAAACACTACAGGCTGATGAAGCACAACATGCTAGCAGAGCAATCAGGCAGACACCACATGCACCACAGGATAATTAGGGACACACAACACAAGCTACATAAGTTGTCAACACACACTGCTTGCACATGATGTCAACAGGAGAGGCTTACCGAACTCAGCCTACTGAGATTTGTAGGTCAGTGGAACAGGCTCAGCATGACCCGTGGACTCAGAACACACCTACACAAACATTGTCTGCATGATAGCAGGCTTGGGATGGCAGGCAAGCAAACACAAGCCCAGAGGAAAGATTTCTACAAACGACACAGAAAGCATGCAGACAGTGGCCTGAATGCCAGGTCACAGGGCAAACACAGTGCATTAGAGATGATGACATGATGAGCATGTAAATAAATTTGCTTGTCATGAAACACTGTTGATTTTGATCCTGAGTCATGTGGCCACAGATGATTCAAAAGATCAGCATGCACATAAGATCTTGTGAACATGAAACGTCACAGACTTTGTTACTAGTGAAAACCTGAGCTGCAGCAAGCCCAAAAATCAGTTGCAAACATGTTATCACACCATGTTGTGCCTTCATAAGCAGTGTCTACAGAAATGCACTGCTCAGAGCTACATCAGACCAACAAATCAGATATGAATTGTAGATTGTCTTCAGCAAGCACTTCTTTGACAACAGAAGGAGAGGCTAACAGACATCACCTGTTTGACCCTGTGCTTGAGAAGGTATTCAGACTGGCTGGCCACCTTGGGACAGCAAGCTCAGCTTGTCCCCGTTTTTCTCTGTCAGTGAACACAAAGAGGCAGCAGCCAAACACACTCCTCTCAGTTAGCCCCTGTCAGCTGCAGTGGCATCTTCCTCACGGGCTGCTGTACCGTGGGTGAGTATCCCGCATCATGCATGCTTGTGATGAGGGGGTTGCGTGATGGACATAACGTAGCAAGTGGCCTTGCGTCCTGCAGACGCTGCAATCATTGCATTATGCTGTTGGATACACACTGCACATGATCTGTTTGCACGACTGACACGCTGCTTAACTTGCACAAGCTGCACAAAGCTCGCTAAACAGACTGCAAGTTGCTTGCATTTGCCACTTGGTGTATGCATTCATGGCGCGACTCAGCAACATCTCTGTGCATTACAAGACCTAACCACTTGCAGAATGCCCAAGCTGTACATCAGCACCGCACAAGGCATGTTTCTGTAGGCTTACCTCTGCAGTGAATATACAAATTCAGTCGCTGTCCCAGGAGTCCTGGCTCGGCTTCATGTAATTCAAACTGTATGTTGACAATGACCATATGTGCCTTGGCCTTCGGTCACCTTGAGTCACCCCCAACTCCCAGATCACCCACTCTTGTACCATCCTGGCTTGCATCAACCAGGCTGCCTCTCTGCAGAAAGCAAGCAATATGGCTTCATGCAACGCTTTGAACAACACAATTGTCAGCACATGCTACAAAAGCACCTTACAACAACAACAATGTTGCAATCATGCTGTGTTGATGACAAGCTCTGCATGTCAGTGAAAAGACCTAAAAGCGGTCCAGGGTCTGAAGTGAAATTTTCAAAGACAGATGAGACATCAATGATGCAGTATGATTTGACATGGCTGCAAGAAGCAGCGCGCGCAAAGCTTATTGGTAGCTAGATCGTCGCACAGCAGGGCTGATACTACAGGCAATGGAACTTACCCCTCTTCTGCCTTCTATTTCTCCAGAGATAGCATTCTCGACAACAGAGGCATGAACAGTCATCAATAAGCCAATTACATGGCAATCAATGTACCCAACGATTCAAACACACAGCAGGCATTGTTGTTTGCTGCATCATCACGAGCGCCTAGCATCAGTGTTAAACTTCTTCCTTGTGTGGGTAGTGCGCTGATTAACAGATCGCTTCTTGGCTCCAGGCTCATCTGACAGCCAACTATACTTGGTGTGTGCTGAACTTGTCACTTCAGCAGCAGTGACACCATTTTTTTCAACATCAAAATCAGCAGCAAAATCAGGACAGACAGTTTCTAAAGAGTTGCAGTCACAAAGCTTCTGCCCGGCACAATAAGGGCATCCTGTTGGCTTTGTACATAAGGTCCGCGAGAATGCCTGAGCTTGATAGCTGTGCACCTTGCCCTTTGGGCAGTCACGGCACTGCCACCAAATGAGCTTGTTGCTTTGTAACGTCGTGTTGTCAGGGAAATTTCCATTTTCTCTGTTTCTGTCATGATCCCATTGCTGCAGCAAGGCATGCTGTGCTACTGCAAAAGTAGGGTGCTTCTGCCTGGTGCCATCTGCTTTCCTGCCGCCATTTGCCTTTGCACACTTGGGGCACCCAGTCTTGACACGCGCCTTATCCATCACTGAAGCCTGCCATTCATGCAAGCAAGCGCTGCACTTCCAGTGGGCTCTCATGTGGCTGAAAACAGTCACTTGGTCTGGAGACATGGGATGGTTCTTCTTGGCAGCCCAAAACAATGCAACTCCAGGCGCCTTTCTGGCAAGCGTGTTATGCTGACAAATGGTGGTGCCTGAGCAGAAAGGACAGCCGCTCCCATACGTCCTTTTGCTAACAGTAGCCTCCCAGATATGAGGAAGGCCGTCTGGGCACTGATCACATGACCACCACACCTTGCGGTTGCTGTAAGGCTTGATCAGAATATGGCCAAGGTGTCTATTGAGCTGCTTATGCCACTGTCCCTGCAGCTCTTCAGCAAGCAAGCTGATGTCGGGCCCGCCATCAAGCTGCTGCCTTTGACGCTGTGGCATACTGTCAGCGCTAGTGGCCATGCCACATGTGTGCCCTGCAGATCAGAATGCATGCTGACAGCATGAAGGCATGCGCGTTTGACTTATTAAAATGCTTAAACTAGCTTGCCAGGTCAGGAAACACAATGAACAGAAGGTCGCATGCGTACTTCCATACAGGTTTCGAGCACTTTTCTGAGGCTCTTGTACGTAGCTGGTCAGCCGCCTGACGCGGTGAGGCCTTTGCGAGGTCCGCCTGCAAGCAGGCCAAGTTTTTGTTTGCTGCCAGCTGCAGCAGTGGCGTCGCCGTTTGACCTTGATCTTCATGCTGCAAGAGCTATTATCGCAGACCTGGTACACCGGGCGGTACATGAGCGCGTCACTTTCACACAACTCGACTCGAGCATGGTGTGATCACACCACAGCGCAGTCGCTGCACATCTTCGGTGGGTCTGAGCAGAGAACATGTTAACAGGTAAACTGCAGTGTTTGTCGAAGCCCTTCACGCAGCGGCAGGCATGTGTTTAAAGCTGGGTCAGCAGCTGCAGACACTGCCTGAAACGCCAGGTAACGCCTGCAGCCTATCCAGTTTGTATTCACAGCCAGAAACAGTACATGCTGCAGATTGCGAACAAAGGCTGACACTCCCAGGTTGGCAGGTCGCCACCCCGGAATTGGGAACACTAGTGTCTGTTTGCTTAAAAACTCTTGATTTACACATCAGCGTTCTGAGCACGAGAGCCTGTTTGCTCAAGCTTGAAACCTGAATTGAAGCACTACCAAGGCGTTGCAAGCTTGTTTCCTTAGTGGTCTGCAAGCTTGTTTGCAGACGTGTTCACCACGTCAATGGCAGCAACAGGCTGACAGCAACAGCTTGGTGCCTGGCAGGATTTCTGCAAGCTCAACATGAGAACAATGTACAATGACTTTGTCCATGAATGCGTTCAACACAAACTTTGTGATGCTATAGCCCCAGTAAGCTTGTTCCAGAACATGCGATGTTATTTGAAATAAAAAGTATATAGGTACCGCTGTTTACTGCATGATCACAAGCGCCTAGCATCAGTGTTAAACTTTCTCCTTGTATACCACGTGCGCTGATTAACAGATCGCTTCTTGGCTCCAGGCTCATCTGACAGCCAGCTATACTCAGTGGTTGCTGAACTTGTCACTTCAGCAGCAGTGACACCATTCTTTTCAACGTCAAAATCAGCAGCAATATCAGGACATACATTTTCCAAAGAGTTGCACTCACAAAGCTGGTGCCCAGCACAGCAAGGGCATCCTGTTGACTTTTAGACTGAGGTTCGGTTGAGTGCCTGAGCTTGCCAGCTATGCACCTTGTCCTCAGGACAATCGTGGCACTGCCACCAAATGAGCTTGCTGCTTCGTAATTTTGTGTTACTAGGAAAATTTCCATTCATGCTGTTTCTGTCATGATCCCATTGCTGCAGCAAGGCATGCTTTGCTGCTGCAAAAGTAGGCTGCTTCTGCCTGGCTTTCCTGCCGCCATTTGCTCTGGCACACTTGGGGCACCCGGTCTTGCCACTCACCTTGTTCAACACTGAAGCTTCCATTCGTGCAAGCAAGCGCTGCACTTCCAATGGGCTCTCATGTTGCTGGAGAAAGTCACGTGGTCTGGTGACATGGGATGGTTCTTCTTGGCATCCCAATACAGCGCCACTTCAGGTGCCTTTCTGGCAAGCGTGTTGTGCTGACAAACAGCCACGCCTGAGCAAAAAGGACAGCCTGACCCTTGGGTCCTGTTGTGCACATGGGCTTCCCAGATGTGTGGAAGACCCTCTGGACATTGGTCACATGACCACCAGGCTTTGCGGTTGCTGTAAGGCTTGATCAGAATATGGCCAAGGTGTCTATTGAGCTGCTCATGCCACTGTCCCTGCAGGTCTTCAGCAAGCCGGCTGATGTCAGGCTTGCTGTCTAGCTGATGTCTTTGCTGCTGTGGCATACTGTCAGCGGTACCACCTATGCCACAGACATGCCCTGCAGCTCAGCATGCATGTCAACAGTATTCATAGGCATGCGCATTTGACAAATCAAACTGCTTAAGCTGGCTTGCCAGGTCAGGAAACACAGCAAACAGACGGTCACATGCTTACTTCCGTCTAGTTTCCGAGCATGTTGGGTCAGAGAACATGCCAACAGGAAGACTGCAGTGCTCGTCGAAAGCCTTCACGCAGCGGCAGGCAACTGTTTAAACCTGGACCAGCTGCAGACGCTTGCCTAAAACGCCAGGCAACGCCTGCAGCTTATCCCATTTTGTCTGATTTAAAAGCCAGAAATAGTACGTGCTGCAGATCGCGAACAAGGCTGACGCTCCCAGGTTGGCAGATTGCTACCTCAGAATGTGGATCACTAGTGCCTATTTTCTTGAAAGATCTCAATTGACACATTAGAGTTCTGAACACTAGTGCGTATATGCTTGAAAAATCTGAATTCAAGCACTGCGCATGCGAAGGCCACGCAAGCTCGTTTAATGGTGGTAAACAAGGAATGGGGCCAGCTTGAAGTGTTTTCCGGCTGCAAAAAGAGTGTTTTGACGCCTTCAAAACACTCTTTTTGCAGCCGGATAGTTCGTTACGTCAATGGCAGCAACTGGCTTGAAACAACAGCTTGGTGCCTGGCATGACTTCTGCAACCTTGACATGAGACAACGTGCTCAACAAGGACGTCCAGATGCTTAAGCCTCAACAAAGAACATGCAACAATCTATTAACCAGCACAGTCTAGCTTGCAGTGTCTGATCCCAACTAATGTAGGCTGAAAGTGCTGGAAAACCTGACGTGCTCTGAAGTCATCTCATACACGTCAGGAAGCAGAACATTGACAAAGTGCCCTGGACCTCTGACCTGACTAAAATTGACCTGAACAGGCATAACTTAGTAAATACATGTCAACACTAGTACTGGTGTTGTACCTTGTGTAACGGGTTGCAGCTGAGCACACTGATCGCGCATCTGAGATCAAGCCATGCCTGCTAGGTGTGCTCTGGTAGACCAGCCCAAACAGCTTGTTGCACTCTGTGGCTGTGATCAGCTTTGAGTCCAGCTCTGAGATGTCAACAGCCAACAATTGCTGTGTGCCACTGCTCAGGCTGTCTGTCGGCACTGTTGCACCTAGCAGGGTTTAGCTCACACACTGCCAACCTGAGCACTTCTGCATCTGCATGAGTGACCCACAAGAACTGCGGCTGTGAACGGGCTCTCTGAGTCTGGCCGACAAAGCAATGCCAGCTTGGCATAGAAGGACTCCCTGCAGTGACAGCGTACGTGATGTGTGTGCTGCACTTTGACTGGAACAGGGCGCATACATCAACACATATGATATCTGATGAGATGATACTGACACGAATGCACTTGAATGACTGCTTTGAAAGAACACTTGCTGGTTGGAATATTCAAGTAATACTATGCATACTATGCAAGTGTGACGCATGTATATTAATAATCAAAATAATGCTCATTGCCCACTACCCGACACGGAAACCTGTGATGCATGTATGTCAGCTTGCTTTGTGATGCAGACCTACACTGTAACCACAGTATTGACCAGAGTGGCTGGCTGTCACAGCCAAGTCCTAGATCACCCACTGTTGTACACAGCAGCTTGCATCAACCAGGCTGCCATTCTGCAGCAAGCATGCAACACAGCTTCATGCAAAGCTTTGCGCAACACTTTGATCAACGCATACCACAAAAGCACCTCAAAGTTTCAGCATAACTGCAGTCATGCCATGTTGCTGACAAGCATTAGTGTTCTGCATGTCAATGACAAAACCTGAAACTGGTCTAGCGTCTGGAGTAATATTTCCAATGACACATGAGACATCAAAGATGCAGTACGAATCAAAATAATCACAAAAAATGGCTAGATCGATGCGCAGCACGGTTGATACTACAGGAGATAAACTTACCCCTCCTTTGACTTTTGTGTCTCCAGAGATAGCAGCTTTGTCAATGGAGTTGTGAAAAATACCAACAAGCCATTTGCAAGTCTAGAAGGACAACCAGAGCTTCCCTTCAAACACCTTGTGTCTCAATGTACCGAGCTTTGCTGAAGGTCGCGGGTCATCGGATTTACAGCAGGAAGAATTACACCCTGTATTCCTACGCCATTAAGCCAGGGCTTTGCTTGGAACGCCCTGCCCTGCATGAAGCAGTGAACGTAGCAACTGATGACGATCGCTGTCTTGTACGTTACTGGTTGTTGTCGGACTGTGCAGAAATTGCCTGCCGCCCAGCTCTGCATGTTTGACGAGTTGCAATGGAGCCGCGTTTAGTAGGCCGAATATGACAGGCTGCTCATATCGATCCATGGCTTGCGGTTGCCGACATAACGCCTTGCGAGGATGCTTCCAACTGGCAAGGAACCAGCATTTAAGCCACAAGGTATTGATAGCGCTTTGATCATATGGGTTTGGCAGCTGTTTGGTCCGTCCTGAGATCAGTGTTCGCCCGAATGCATATGTTGTGTTCTGCCATGCACACTCATTTGCTAGTCTGCAGGTATCCCTGAAGCCTTGCCGCCCTTGTGGCATGACTGTGAAATGCCAGCGGAAACAGCAAGCAGTAGCTTCGGACAAGGCATCAGTCTCTACTGAGACCTACAGTGAAGAGAGTCACGATGACGTCGTCAAGAGCAGCCATGACACTCCACCAACGACCAAACAAGCGACCTTCTTGGAGACATGGTTGCAGGTCAGCACCAGGCACTAGACAACATGTTGGTATTGCACGAAGACGCAGTGCCGGGTCTGTACTTACAGAGTGAATGTCAGTACACTGCTGACATCCCACACATCCGTACATACACATACACACAGCTCATTTGCCAAGAGTTCTTGTTGGCAGCACTAGTCCATTGCAGGGCTTCAAGTTTTTTTGGGGCTGCCATCATTGTGCTGGCACCAACATACCTGCCCGGACATGCCGGCCTATCTCTACCTATGATGTATCCTTCACCCAACATGCAGCAGCACAACGTGTCTGTCCTCTTCTGCAGAAGTTTGACTTGTCTTTCCATGCGCTGCGGAAGCACAGTACATTTCCTGTCCTCTTCTTTTTTGCAGAGCCAGGGCATGCCAGAGCCCAAAGTCAAGATCAAAGCAATGTACCGTGCCAACCAGAACATAGATATCACAGTAGCGGCTCAAGATCTGTGTGCTGGGGACACTGTTCTGCGCATTCCTGAGCATCTCATCATCACCCTGAAAGGTGTTTTTGAAGACGAGGTGAGCAAACAGAAATGCATGCATCACATGTTCAATTGAGTTACACATGCCCTGCAATCCTTCATAGCCCGTGCACCTTGCGCATGCATCATTTGAAGGGGCACTTTTGTTGCAGCATGCCACTGACCAGTCGCAGATGTCCACGCTTGTCATATTGTGCGAGTTTGTCATGACTGTCAGCCATATTTGTTGCCTATGTGCAATTCATTGTGCGTCCTCTTCCGCACGCTTGCTGGCATTCACTTCAAAACTGTGCCACTACTAGGCATCCGCATCATGAAAGGGGCGGGAAAACAATGCGCTGATATCAGGGCATGATACTAATAACAACAATCACAACAACAATACTAATAATGATACAAATACTAATAATACTGATAATACTAAATAACAATAATAACACTAACCCATAAGAATGATAATGACAGTAGTAATAATAATACCATTAACTTTAATAACAAAAAGATTTATGGATCAGCTGCAGAACCTGCTTATGTACCCACAAACCCAGTCAAGTGTCTGCAAGCTGTCTTATCATTATTCACACTCCATGACATGCCTGATTTCTGGCGGTCATATGTAGAAAGCTGTTCAAATGTGTACACACCTGAGAATACGGGAGGACACTAAAAATCAAACAAATGCATGAACAAACAAAGGGACAAACAAATGAACAGACCAAGGAATGAGCGGTGGAATGACCGAATGTACGCTGAAATGTATGAAACTGTAGGCAATGGCAGAGCTGCTGACAACAGACAAGCTGAGCGAGCTGGCGTGTGTGACGCTGTACATGATGTATGAGAAGATGAACGGCAAGAAGAGCCGATGGCACCACTACATCAAAGAGCTTGACAGGTGCTGACTAATTTCATTGTACATGCCTCGCCTTCATTTTCTTGCCTCCTCCCCTGCCCTGCCCTCTCCTGCCCTGCCCTGCCCTCTCCTCCCTTTGTCAAGGCCTCTGCCTGCTCTCTTGTGTGCTGTATGCCTAGGGCTGTTTGCTCAGGGCTGTCTGCTCAGGGCTGTCTGCACAGGGCTGCGTGCCTAGAGCCTTGTGCCTAGGGCTGTTTCCCCAGGGCGGTTTGCAAGGTGCTGTGTGCATGAGGCTGTGCCTGTCTCTGTCCAGCCTGCCTGCTTACTGCAAGATGACAGGCAGTAAGAACAGATAGAATGGTTTGGCACTTGCATCTCAAAGGGCAACTCATCCCTGATGCGTGTGTGTTCCGATAGGCAGAGAGGGCGAGGGCAGATGGGAGCCAAGTCCCCATTGCTGTGGGAGGAAGGGCAGGTGGAGAGCCTGCTGGCTGGCAGCCCTGTTGTCAATATGGTCAAGGATCGCCTCAAGGTAAGATATTGTGATGTTGCGTTAGTTCTAGTATACAGTTGTACAGCAACAGCCCTGATGTCACAGCCCCAAGGCACAGACAGCCCCAGGGGTACAGCCCCAGGGCAAAGGCCCCAGGGCAACAGCCCTAGCGCCAAGCCCCCTAGGCAGCAGCCCAAAAGGCAACAGCCCCAGTGCACAGCAGCTGCAGCAGCAGCAGCAGCCAGCCTTGTTGATCAACCTGCATTTGGCAGGTAGAAACAGACCTCAGTACCACATGCAGAACCAGCAATAGCACTGTCTGCTAGGGGATGCTTTAGAACCAGCAGGCAGCAGCAGCAATTGCTGCATCCCTGTTGGCATGCTCAATGAGCGACAGATGATTGTCATGCCTCATCACTTGTCTCAAAAGCAAGGACACCATGTGACACTGAAGGATTCACACAGTGACAAAAGTGTTATCTTTCATGCTTTTCTTGAGTGCACGGCTTCCAAAACAACAGCAAACATGCTTTCTTTGGGTGCAGGGCATAGAAAAGGAGTACCAAGAGTTGGACACTGTCTGGTTCATGGCCGGCAGCCTATTTAGGAACTACCCCTATGATATTCCCACTGAAGCCTTCAGCTTGCAGCTCTTCACGCAAGCCTTTGCCACTGTGCAAGCCTCCATCGTGCACTTGCAAGACGTCACCCTCAGCAAAAGATTTGCATTAGTGCCCCTGGGACCCCCTTTGCTGTCCTACAGCAGCACCAGCAAGGTACTGGCTTCACACCCTCCTTTCTGCTTTTGTTGCGACTCCTTTACTTGTGGTTTTGTTTCGACTGATTTTCGTGACTGGTGCTTGTGACTGAGCACTTTGGCACATAACTGCCATGCCCCACTGTAAGGCGTTGCCAGGGACTAGAGATCCACAGCTGAAAGCTTTTGTAACGGCTTGCATCGTGCTTGGGGCTCTGTTTTGAATGCATACATTATTGTGGACATGCAGCTATTTGAGTGTCTGGTGGGTTGCAGGCAATGCTGAAGTATGACTCTTCTTCCAGAGAGGTCAGGCTCACTGTAGACAGAGACTACAAGGAAGGTACGTGCTTACTGTACAAGATGCTGTGGTGTGACATGCTGTGCATGTCTAATGGCCACACTACATCAACCTCTGAATGTATGCTACCAGCAGCAGCATCATCATCTGCTGACAGGTTTCATGTCCAGTCAACCACAATTTGCTATCCCATGACTCAACCATGTGGTCTGGAATTTGCATCACAGCCACTGGTGTGATCAAACAACAGTCTACTAGGGTCTGTGCAAATTTGTAGGTGAGCCAGTGTTTGCTTGGTGCGGCCCTCAGCCAAATAGCCGCCTGCTGCTAAATTACGGCATAGTGGATGAGCAGAACCCTAATGACAAAATGACCATCACAGCTACAATCCCCAACAATAACCCCTTGTTTCCTCAGAAGCGGTACCTTCTGCAGCAGCATAACATGTCATCCCAGCAGAGCTTCCAGTTGCAACGACATCATGTGAGTCACGCTCAGTGCATGCGAGTAATGCTCAGTGACTGTGAGTCATACTCAGCGAGTGTGGGTCATGCTCCGTGCATGTAAGACACCAGCTGTATGCAGTGTTTCTCAAATCTAAGGAAGACAACCTGCATGCAATTTTTTCCCATAATGGGAATGATTGTGCTGTGCCCCCTATGTCAGTCAAAAGCCATGCTTGGGCTCATGTGCAACATGTGACCACCTGATGTAGGATTTGCCGCCAAGCTTGCTGCCATACTTGAGGCTGGGGCACTGTACCAGCTCAGAAGAACTGAAGCAGCATGGAGCCTTCTCTCAAAATTCCGCTGCTCTTCCTCCTCAGCAGGAGGCCCAGGTGCTGCAAAATCTGGCATCCTGCCTACAGCAGCGCTTGCAAAGGTCAGCCCCTGTCTACACAGGCTGTCTACTCTAAAATGTTGTTTAAAAACCTGTTACTTCGAGAGGAAAAAAAAACAACACAATGTGAAATAGTTATAGCAAAACTGCGAAAAACAATTTTTTTATATTGTAATGCTCTACCTCAATAGATTTCGTAGAAAACCTTTTCTGCTTTCCACTTGCATGCTGAAACCCTTCCAGGAGCTGTCTTTTTGTTTTGTTGCTGTCTACCATTTTGTGCTGACAGCCCATGCTGTCCACCCATGCTGTCCATCGTTTTCTGCTTTCTGTCTATGCTGTGCACCCTTTTAGACGCTGTGTACTCTTTTCTGCTTATGCTGTCTACCCTTCCAGGGGCTGTCGAATGCTTTTTGCTGACAGCCCATGCTGTCCACCCATGCTGTCTACTGTTTTCTGCTTTCTGCCCATGTTGAGGGTTCTTTCTACTGGCTTTGCAGCATTGCATGACCGGCTTTGCAGCATTGCATAACCACAAGCAGTTGAAAGCAGCAAGGGCAAAACGAGATCAGGAGTGAAAACACAATATGGTGCTATCCTTCCACTAAGTAAAGTGTTATTGCCAATGTCGGGTTCAAAACCTGTCAAGAAGAAGATCCTGCTGCTGTGCTTGTAAACCCTAGATCTGACCCTAGGAAACTGTGAACCATTGGCTAAGGGGTATCACTTTTGGTTCATTGCAGGTACAGGACCAGTCAAGAAGAAGATGATGCCGTGGTGGTAGACCCTAGAGCCGGCCCAAGGGAAAAGGTGGCAGCACGCCTGCTGAGAATAGAAAAGAGCATCCTCTCAGGCAAGTGCTGAGTCAGACTTTCTTGCTACTCAAGCAAGCAATACAGAGACTTGCATGCGCAATCCAAAAAACAGCTTTACAAACTCAGTTGGCAGCCATCATCAAGCAGTATTTGTTCATAGCTGTTGTATTGATTTGCAGGGGCTCTTGAAAAGGTGGCAAGTCTTCCAGGAGGGACAGAGGCTGTGCAGGCTACTTGCCAAAAGGACCAAGGCAGCATCTTCCCTGTAAAACTAGTGTAAATCATGAGCGTGGGTCTGGCTGTGGACAGGCCGGCTGTGTGCATTCGAAGGAATTCACAGAGGAATTTCTTTATGCATGAGGATGATGTAGATGTGAGTACTGTGATATAGTATACATAGCACTGCCACAAGTCATTATGCACAGGCTGCAGCAGAGAGAGAGTTAGCCAGCCAGCAAGGCTGATCACATATAGAAGAAGACAAATGCAGCACAGAAGAAGAAGATGAACGAATGAAGCATGCACGGATTAGCCGTCCCCCGCTGTCGAAGCGACTTTTTAGTCGTTACATCACATTTGCTTGTCGCCCATGATATGATATTGACTGGCTGACCGTCTGAGTAACTGCGAAGCCTATACATGATTGTCCGAAGCAATGTCTTGCTGGAGCAACCTGCCTGTCGGTATATGGGCCAAGATTTTTGTGGCACGCTTTGCTTGCAAATCGCCGCTGGACGACAGCGACATAAAGATTGCTGGTGAATCACGAACAATTTGTAAACAGATAGACGCTGCCCTCACGACCTCAGCATCCTGCGACATCTGGCGTGACATCGCTTTAAGATACGGTTTCAACGGCAGCGCCTTTGCATATACCATTGCACCCCACTTCAAGCGATTGGTCTGTGATGAAATCGAAGAAACAGAGACTTTGCAACGTTGCGTGTCTTTGGAGAGCGTGGAGCTGAGTCCACAAAACACAACTTGCTTTACTCTTGGTCATGAATGGCACAGTGTTATGGACAGCCTGCGGACAGGCCCTAAAGGTATGCAGTTGTAACCGAGTTGTCATCTTTGCAGTGTCCGGCAGTGATGCAATGGTATCTACAAATGTCACTCACACTGTGTACAGGCACTTTGAAGCATATGACCATCATTCGCTGCATTTTCTCAGCAGCTGCACAGCCCGGCTTCCCAACATCCCTCACAACCCTTGCGTTAGACAACGTAATCCTGGACCTAGACCAGGTTTTCCTGGCAGTTTCATCTCTGGAGAACCTGCAAGTGTTGTGTTTCTGCCATGGTACATACCACCATATCCTTTTGAAGCATCTGATACAGTACTCACCAAGAAACTTTCAGAGTGCATTACCTTGTCTGCAGAAGCTCACTTTGTCCGGGATCATGGCATTGGTAGCTTGCAGAGAGTTTGCAGAACTGGTGCAGCCACATGGCCTCATAGTAGAGCTCAAATTCTTCTGCAATAGTGTTGAGGCGCTGACACGCGCAGCGCCACATTGGTTGCAAATGACCAAGCAACAGACAGCAGACCCTGGCGTGTATTGTACCTTGGAATCTACTCATACGGTCAAGTGAAGCTGCCATGATTGACCCTCTGTCATTGTCAGTCAAGCGTGGTTCCGCGCTTTCACACAGACACAAGCCTTGATGGAAGCGTCTGAACAAAGCAGATCGAGCTGCTTGCCTGTTCACTCCTTGTAGATGGTATACTGATGAAATAGGCCACTATGCAAGTATGTAATTTTTGCAGCATCTGCAATTGGATCAACAGCTCTGCATACATGCACAACTGCGCTCCTTCCAGCTAGCTGTTCTCTCCTGTCGGTCTTGCTGTATATGGATGCTGCTGTATAGTATTGTACTAGTAAGAAGCTGAAATCCATTATTACATCATGTCGGTGTATACGGTAGTAGCTAAATGTTGAAAAAGTGAGTCTGTCATCATCATCTCAGACGGAACATGCCATGTTCTGAACCCAAAATTGAAAGCAAAAGGGTGAGCCACTGTCTTGCGTCATTTGCACATTCAACACAGAAGGTCCCCACAGTGACTGTTGTAACTGCAGTAAGACCTGGGCCTAGATAGGCATATATGGAGTTTCTGGAGTCCAGAAATTCTGGAAGATTGGGCAAGCGTTCTCACTTTTAAATTACACACCTGAACGACCCATTGAAAGAGGATCGCAGACTCCAATGAGTGCTGTCAGACTGCACTGTAACTTCGAGCAAGGTTCACAACATGATCACAAAAACCTGTTTGCCTATCAGTAATGGCAAAGTAAAAGCGATTGCCCAGAGCCCAAGGTCAAACCCCTTGGTGCATACAGTTGAAACTTTGCACAGGTAGAGATCATCACTTGCCAGCCTGTCTACTAGCATTCACCCTAGCCTTCAGCATTGCAAATTGTGGCTGACTGGCCAAAGAGCCCGCAGATGATGGTCGGCTCCTCTGCTCTTCTTCCTCATGCACCGGCTCTCTTACAGGACCAGACTGTTGACTGTGCTGACTAGACGGCCTCAAAAAAGAAAGTGCCTCATTGCTACTGACGCGATGACTGTTGGGCTGACCCAATGCTTCACCAGGTTGCTGCAAATGCATGTGCAGAGGGGTCTTCCTGTGCACACTGGCATTGTCTGACTCTGCTGTATGGGGCTTGGAAGCCAGTCCCCGGGATGACGGCCTGGGGATCTGGACCAGCTGTTGCTCAAGTTGGTTCAAACAGCTCTGCATTTGGCTGAGATCCTCAACTGACGTCCTGGGATTTCTGATTGGTCCCCCCTCAAGGCTGCTTCTCACAGCCCTGCCCCTGGCAGGGCACTTGCCCTTGTCCTGTTCAGGACCTGCCCCAGAGTTGCCATTTGGACAAGCCCATGCTAGGGTTGCTTCTGCCTGTCCTGCACTGGGATCCTGGACTGCTTGTTGAACCCTAGGCAATTTGGCAGCACTGCTGCCATTTTGACCATCCAGCAGCTGAGGTGAACAAAATCTGGCTGTGCTTACATGAGCAGCTGTAGGGTTTCTGGCAAATTCAAACACTGCAGGGCTAGGAGACAGACCAAGTCGTGGGCTGTGGCCAGAGAATGCCCTGGGGCTGAGGGCTCCGGCAGATCCCTGGTCTTGGCTGTGCTGTTGATGACTCAAGCTAAGCTCTCTGGGGATGGCAGCAGTCCCACGAGCCACTGCTGCAGGTCCCTGGGAATTCAGGCTGAGCTCCCTGGGGATGGCAGCTGTCCCAGGGGTCAGAATGAAACATCCCTGGCATGGCAATGTACCTGTATGCAAACAATGCAGCAATTAACTAAATGCGCCGCCGTGCTATATGTTTTTGCATTTTGACATGTTAATGATTGATTTAGTGGTCTTTGAAAATGTGTGATCTGGCAAGCATGCTCAGCATGGCAAGTCATCGCAGCTTTTGCATCAGTTGCCATGTTGACCTAGCAGGACAGGCAATGGCACATCCTAGGGTTCAAAAATTAATTTTAAAGGGATGCAAGGTCTTTCAGAGGTTTCCAGAGGTTGAATGTGCAAATGTGTTTTCTAGAGGGGTTTAGACCTCAAGTCACAAGCAGAGCCAGGCCTCACCAGGAAGGACAGGGGCTGACTGGGAGATGGCCTGCAACCTTCTTCTTCTCCTGGTCTCGCCAGGTGGCAGTTTCTGGAACATTCTGTCCAGGGAAGCTAAACGGCGGTCCAGGGTACCTGTTCCCCTTCCCCTGGGCCTCACATGGTATGCCTGCATGATTGATGGTACACTTTACTGAGTCACAAGGGGAACAGATCATCGGACAGACAATTGACTTCTGCACTGCAGGATAAAGTTTGGTCTTTGCAGAGCATCAGACACTCCTTTTCAAGCGCCTTCTTGCATTAGGGCTTTTTGGCCTGTCAGACTCTGTACAGACCTTTGAACGCAAACCCCAAGATTATGGCTGTGCTCATGACTAGCTTTTGGAGAAGTGGCATGTGACTGCATTGGTGACATGACATTATTGCAGCACATCTAACATGCCAAAATCATGCTGTACATTGCTGCAAAGAAGAGGACCACTACCTCAAACAATTCAGGTACAGGGACAGCAGCAGCTCCAGAGGGCTCTTGCAACAGCCCTGGCTGCAACGGCCCTGATTTGATTCTACTCGCTTCAGTATCCTGTACTGCTTTGCCAAAGCAAGCAAGCCCTGCTGCTGCATCTGCTGTTGGGCGGTGCCTGCGACTCACTCTCGCAACAGACGACTGCTGCTGCAGCTGCTGAGCAGGCAACTGGTCAGGAAGCTGCCTGTGAACCTGTGCTTGAAGCTGCATGCCCTGCTGACTGTCCTGCTGACTGTTCTGTGACTGCAGCATGTGCTTTGAGTGCCCTCGCTCAAAGTGTCCTCGCTGATAGGGCATCTCTGCAACCTGCCCCTGCAGCTGCTGCTGCGACTGCTGATGCAGATCAAACCCTGGGTGCTGCACAACTGGCATGTGGTGTGCATGCAGATTTTCAATCCCGGGCTGCTGCTGTAGTTGCTCTGGCATCATGCTTGACGTCTGCTGTGCATGCTTTGCATGCTGTGCCTGCACATCCTGCCGTGCATGACCTGGCGTGTGCTGACTGGACTCAGCCTGCTGTGGCTCAGTCTGACCAGGGGTGGCCCTGACCGTGGGGGCGGAGGGACGGGGGTCAGGGGGCCGCAGCCTGCTAGCACTAGCCCTCCTGTGCTGCTTCAATTTCCTGACCTTCCCAGAAAACGTCCTGGCAGCGAAAATGCATGTCAGCAGCAGTCAGCAGATAATGTGTAGGTTTTACACAGCATGTTTGCTGTTGTGCACAGTCACAAGGACAGTCAGCATGCCGAGTTCGATTGGCTTTTTCATTTCTCCTGCTGGAGGGCAATCCAGGTAGCACAGCTTCTGACACAGCTTCTGACACAGCTTTTAACACAGCTTCTGACACAGCTTCTGACACAGCTTCTGACACAGCTCAGCATTGCACTACACATGTTGCAAACAGTGTGAAAAAGCTGGACAGTGTTGTGTTGCTGAAAATGCATGAGCTCAATGGCTTCCATGTCAAGCTATCAGAACATGGTATCAGTAGCAGTATCATAGCATGACTCCAAGAACATAGCGCTAGGCCAATGTTGGTGACCTGGGCATGTCGCCGTTGCTCATTGCTTCTGTCACATGGCCCTCATGTGCTCCAGGGGTGTTAGTCAGTGCAACAACCTCCGGCTGTAGACCTGGCACATCCCTGCTCCTCCTGCTTGGGATTGCTGCCATCCCATACGCAGGTTGGGGACTGGCTGCACAGCTGCTTGGGACTGCTCTCATGCTGGGGATGGCTGCAGCAACATTGGGGACAGGATGAGCCCCAGCCATCAAGCGAGAAGAGGCTCTGCTGGACGATGACGAGTCAAGGCTGAGGGACTTCTCAATGCTGAATCTGGATGGGATTGCTGCCAGCATAGCCTCAATTGAGTCAGCCCTGTATGCAATCATTACTCATGAGACAGCTGCCAGCATGGCAGCTAGACTTGTCTGCGATCATTACTCATGAGATGGCTGCCAGCATGGTCTCAATTGACCTAGCCTTGTATGCAATCATGACTAATGAGATGGCTGCCAGCATGGGTTCGATTGAGTCAGCCATGTATGCAATTACAACCAGTGACAGCATCGATTGCACAATAATAGTTTTAGCTAAAACTCAAGGTTGCAGGATTCTGCAACTGATCATGCACCAGCAGAATGTGTCAAGCATGTGCGCTGCCAAAAACCTTCACAGTACCCTGATGCTGCCGTCTGTGCAACAGTATCATGATGGTCTTCTTGTGGCTCACACAGCCACTGTGAATAGTCTCAGTGTCACAAAGCTTCAGAACAAGCCTAATATGTAGAAGAAGCAGCACCTGTGAGCTCCTGGCAGAAACATATTACTTCCCCTGGGACTGCCACTGCCCATCCTCATGCTGTGCGTCAAGTTTGTCCTGAAAGCAAATCTGACTTCAACAACAGGAGAAAGAAGAATCACAGGAAAAAGAGTCCTGAGTAACAAATCTGGCTTCAACTTAACAAGAAAAGCAAGAAGATTCACAGGGCAAAAAAAGAAAAGCAAGAAGATTCACAGGGCAAAAAAAGAGAGGACTAAACAGACAGAACCAGCAACAGCAGCAACAGTATTGATCTGTGCATCAAAACACAATTGCACATGACAGGATAGTGCTGCAGCAGATGCGCTCTGAAGCATAACTCAGAGCTGCAGCAACCATCTACAATTAGCGCATTAGGCGCAGCATGTATGGCCAAGCAGCCAGCAGCATGCAAGGGGCTCAACTGCAGATTCATTCGGCATAGGGACTACATGAGGTGACACAAAGCTTGATTGGGTAAATTCACATGTTGCGGCAGAATGCATGTACGCTGAACGGAATCGATGACGTGACTGATCCTGTGGTTAGTTGATCGGTTGATAGTGTTACACGCAAGGTTACTACAAATGCCATGCACTGCACAATCTCAAGCAAGATCAGCCTCTGGTGATGATGAGTCATGCTTTAGGAGTTGACGCCAAACTGAATGACATACCTGGTTGACCTTGGTAAGAAGGCACTTGGGGATGTTGGCAATCCCGGGGACTCTGAACCTTGCATGGGAGAGCTGCAAAAGAAACAGGTTGGTAAGTGTTACAGTGGTAGCATAACTAAAAGAATGAGAGGCGTGACTGACCCCACGAATCAGAGAACATGCATGCAGAGTACAAGCTGTGGCCCCAAAAGGCCGCTGGCAGGTTTTACACAAGTTGAAGGGCAGGCCTAAGGGGGGGGGGGGCAGAGGCAGGGAGGGGTGATGGACAGCAACAAAGAGGCAGGGGCCAATTGATCTGCAGGCATCAAAGGCCAATGCATTGACAAGCTGACTGGCTTAAAGAAGGGTGCTGTGCGTGCATGTAAGCAGTCTGCACACAAGCATCCTGTTACAAAGTTAGGGCAACCTTCTGACTTGTACAGTCTGGATAAATTTCTTGACTGACGGGTTCTATCTAGACTGTGCAGGTCATGCTGCCAGGGAACATGGCAAACTGAACACAGCCTTATGGCATATTCAACTATGTCTATCAAAAGATTGTCTGCTGCCAATGAAGGCGATCAGCAGGCGCACCTTTCAACGCCAAAGAGCTGCTCAGCATAGCCTGGAACACTGGGTGTTGAGACTTGTAGCGGTTGCCGATGTGCCATCAAATTGCTGCTGATGCTGAGGAAAAGTGATGTGTCCTTTCAGAAGTCCAGATGCACCCGCGCGGCCGTTGAGTGATGCCTGTAAGTATATGAAGGTAGTAACACCCTACACCGGGATCTGGCTCGAATTCGACAGTTCAGCGTTGATCCGGGAGGACATAATTTGGGGAAAAGGTCGCCGCACCGCGGGCAGAAATCATAGAACCCGTTAGGGCCCGCAAAGTGCGGCGGAGGAGATCATCGTGAATATATAGTTCTGACTAAGTTCTCGAATTGCCGGTGCTGAGGGCAGATGACTGCCATGTATGTCCGGCCGTCCCATGTGTACATTCGTTTTGCTGCCGCGAGTGCGTGCCGGCGTCTTCGTCGGACCTCCAAGTCCGACTAAACGATCGCTGTAACAGGGGCACCTCGGTGACTGGGTTCACTGATGACAAACCATGGATGCAGGGTAAAATGTAAATGAGCAACAGCATTGACACTTCTACTGTTCATAACAAAATGACATTGACACCGCCTCTACATTGAGGGAAGGCTGCCAGAAGCATGTGGGCTCTATTCAAACCAAAAGCAGCTGAATGTGGCCTTCAATAGCAAAGCAAACAGCAGAGCTTAAGCACTCAAATGCACTCAAGTCATGAAACGATAACTGTCAAGCTTATCTGGTGCCTTGTCAGTGTTCTGAACAGCTTGTTCAACAAGATGTGCAGCAAAATACCAAGTACAACAGAAATCAGCGCTAGCTAGTACACAGACAAGAAACAAAACGACATTTTGGAAAGTCAGGCAGTGTGTACAACAATCACAAGCTATGGCTATGTCAGGCTGGTATGCTAAGCCAGCACCTCAAGACGCATTGTCTCAAGGGCAAAATGCTTTGCAAATGCTGCCCCTGCTGATCAGCATGCTGAATTAGTCACCTTTGGAGTCACTGACGCAGCATGCAGATGTCAGCAATCAGCACAAGCAAGATCTCTGGCATGAATTTTCTCCCAAACCTTGAAAAGCATATGAGTCACGTACGTGCAAGGTATGTTGATCCACACTACTAACGACAAAAGGTTGGTGTCATATGTCAGTGTTACTGCACCATTTGACACTGCTGTCAGGCCTGTGCATCTAGTGACTACCAAATGAAATCACTAGTCTTGCATTTGTGCACTATTCATTGCCAGCCTGTTGGGCTGTCACACTCAAAGCAAATTCATCAGAAACTGTAGTAAAACACATAGCCCAGGGATTCATCTGCAGCCAAAAACATGGTACAGCAATCATGACCCACACCACGCAGCCTTGATCACATGAAACTGTCATGATCTCATCTGCACTGTGTGCCTGACCTTGCTCCATGACTCATGCATGCCCACATCACCATTGTCAACGTGACTGCCTACTCCTGAAGATATACTGTCCAGTCCTGATCCCAAACTGTCCATGGTGATGGTGTGAGTGCCTGTGCTGGCACGTGGGCTGCTGACTGGACCAAAGGGGTTCTGCTTCCTGATGTGGAGGCGGTGTAGCACGTGGTCACGAGGGCTGTCACACCAGAAGTCATCATCCAGATTGGCACTGCCTGCACAAAGTCAGGTGACACATGAAGGCTGCACCCAATGACAAGGTAGCAGACAATGCATTGATGGATCTTTACAGGCAGCAAAGTGGGGTGTGGAGGTGGTGGTGGTAGTGGGGGGAAGGCGGGGGGGTGGGCAGGGTTTGGCAAGGGGGTGCGTTTTGGCAAAAAACAAGTGAGATGCTAAGCTGAGGCAATGTCTGACACTGTGCCTGCCTCCCAATTCCACTGCGCATCAGTCCAGCAATGAATGTCGGGATGGTGCAAGCAGGCAAGACTAAAAGTACTGAAAAGCTGCGCATACAAACGTGAAGAAGCGTGAAGCATGTGGAACCAAGCACAGCACATTAGCACATTGTCAGGTGTGCAACCTATACCTATTGGCACAGTTCAGTACCACTGAAGTGTGGGTATGATCAGCATTGTGGGTGTGTCAGAAACAGACAATGTGTTGCATACCACAAAACCACACAGTGTTCTGCAAGACACTCTAGGTTGTATGAAAATGTGCAATGAATAGCAGGGGTGCTCACAGCCTGCGGAGCATTTGTGCTGCTGCTACTGCAGCAGCACAAATGCTGGTCTAGTACCAACCTGATGTCTTGAGCTTTTGCAAGGATGCAAAGCCTGAGGCTGCAGGGCTGGCAAAGGCAGGGGAGGTAGGTGGGCCAGTTGAGGGGGTCCTCAGCTCGCCCTCATCTGCCTTCTGGGGCTCCTGCCCTAAGGCTCCTTCAAACTGCCCTGACCTGGTCCTCTGACCTAAACGCCCTGTAGACCAGAAGACATGATTGGGTGTGGTGGCTGCAACTACTGACTGCAGAACTTGTCTTCAGGTTACATATATGTGTCTGCTTCTGCAACATGTTTGTAATAGTCTTGGTCAGCACTACTGAGATGTATGATTGTTGAATGTGCAAGCAACTGAAGCATGAGCATGCGTAAACCTGGTACAGCTATGAGGGATGCCGAACAAGGAAGGCGCAAAGCAGCAGGCTCGCAACAGCTGCATTGTTGTCACATGTGTTGGCCACTTCACCAATGTTGAATCAAGGTCGTTATGATGATCCACGGTCGTGGATGTTGATCCATGCTTACTACTGTTGATCCATGCTTACTACTGTTGATCCATGGTCACTCATGTTGATCCATGGTCACTATCATTGACTCACAGTCCCCAATGTTGATCCATGGTCACTAATGTCGATCCCTTGTCACCAAAACACTACAGCCACCAAGCTTCTGTTGCCCAGCTGGGCAGGTGCACAACTTGGTTGGCAACAGCTTTGCTGTACACACATGTTGTTACACACGATGCCAATAGACTGCAAGAGCCTAAATTGAGAATGAGCTTGTGACCATGACTGATGGTAGGAAGAGGTGCTGCAGCATACCTGAGTTGGCATGTGTGAGGATGCGCGTGGGGCGGAAGGGCTGCTCAGCAGGCTGCATGCGGGAGGGGAGGAGGGGGGCGGGGGCTGCTGTGACCTGGGGATGCCCTGGGGCCGTGCGGGGGAGCCCTGGGCCTGCCCTTGGGCCTGGTGCATGTGAATGGCAGGTATACCCCCTGCAGATACAGCTTTGGAGGTGACATGTTGCATTGTACTGGAATTGAGTACACAGGTGGCATGTCTGGCTCTTTGTGAAGACAGATCGTCAATGAGTGACAAGGTTGCTGGAGTGATGCGGCGCAATACATGGCTCACACAAAACTGGCAGAAAGGTGCTGCTTAGGTGATCAGACTGAAAGTATGATGACATGCCAGAGCAGGATTGCGCAGCTTCAGGTGAATGTGTGATGCATGTTGACAAAAGAGGCAATCCCTGGGACCATGTTCAAGCCACAGCAGGGCTTCTTGGGATTGGGGAAACCATGTGTGCAACCTTCGTGATAAAAAAAGTTGTCTTCACCTCTGTTCCAGGTGTCAGTCTGTGCAGTCACTGCGAAGCTCCTGGAGGCGTTGCTGAAGTTGGGGATGGCTGGGGGAGGCGGGGGCGGCATTACAAACCCTGCCCCATGCTGAGCATACTGTGTATGCTGTGTGTGCTGAGCTGCTTGAAAGGCAGCTGATGCTTGAGCATGTCCTGTCTGAGCATGACTGCATGTCACCATGAAAGATGTCAAGGAAGGGGTGATTGCTACCATGCCCATTTTAAGTGCTCCACTTTTTCTTTGTCTAACAGAAGCAAGCAACAAAGGCTTTGCACTCTTCCATTACATTCCATTCCAACCTTAAGATTGTGTAAAGCCAACTACACAAGTTGCACATGCATTGCATGGCATGACGCAACCATGCTTGGCTGCCAACTTCCTCTGCCCTGCCAAAATCATGTACCACTTTTGCAGCATGCATTCACCTCTGCACAATCTACAATTAGTTTTGCGCACTGCCCCTTCAACCAAGGCACTACGGACTGGTCAGTTTTATCTATAAACACATGCTGGTGTTTAGTGACTCCATACAAGCACAGCTGTTGTCCACCCCAATGGCAGTGCCACTTTCTCAGCTGTATACCAAAGTGCAACAAGCGTCCATGCAACATGCCATCAAGGACATCTGATAATTCACAATAATAATAATAATAATAATAACAACAATAATAATACTAAATTCGCTTTCCAGCTCACAATGAGCTAGGTACGTGCGGGACAAGTCTTGTCTCTCCAAAGCTGTCTGGCACTTCATGTACAGAACCAAATAACACACACTCCCACACAACCATGAGGGCCACTCACCTTGAGTGAGGGAAGCCCCCCAGCTGGGCAGGGGGTGGGGGAGGGGGTTCAGGCACATGGCGCATAGCCTGAGCTTGAGCATGTGCCTGAGCAGCCGCCTGAGCGTGAGCCATGACAATGTGATGGGCTTGGGCCTGGGCCTGTGCAACTGGTGCGTGGTGGTGCTGTGGCACTGCTCCCCACATGTTGGCCTGCCTCTTGTTCTGCACCTGCAATCAGTCAACTGTCAGGTTTACATTTCCTGTCTTTAGGACTCGTCAGGGGGTGAATAGGTAATGAATGAGACTTTATATGGAATCTTGACTTTAAGGCCTAACCCACCAACCCTGAACAAAACCCTGGACTATGTACTAACAGCAGCACCAGCTCTGTATGGTCGCGCTTCTGCACAATGTTGCCTGGGCGCCCACATTATTTCGGCAACATGCATCAATAAATAACGACAATTAATGCATTCCTGTGTTCAAAATCAAACAGCGAGGGGAGCTGCACCATGATGCCAATGAGCAGTAATGAGCAGGTGTGTATCATGCAGTAAGGCTTACGTTATGACTGGGTGGCTCTTGGGCAGCGTTCCAGGCCTGCTGCATCTGGGGGGTGACAGGGGGGTGAGGCATGCCTGCCCAGGGGTAGGCTGCTCCAGTCAAGGGGCCCTGCTGCCTTCTGTGGTGGGGGGGCTGATTGGCAAGCTGATGGGGGAGCTGATGGGAGCCACCCTGCTGCCCCTGCTCCTCCATGCACTCCAGAATCCTGTGCTGCTGCTGATGCATCATCTGCAGAGCAAATGCAAGTATGGGATGAGATGTACGCGTTTCATTGTGGCAGATGCCATACCTGCATTGAATTTGCCCTTTCAGCAACATGCAGATATGAAATGCAGTAATCATGCAGAACAATCTATGCTGGTTACCTGCAGCCTGCTTTCACGGCTGCTTTGTGGTTTGAATTCATACCAATCAATTTGTGTCATGCAAAGCTGTCATGCATTTTGGGGTGTGATGATGGTGTGAGTCCAATGAAGCTTCCAGATGGAGACACAAATGTATTCAAGCACATGAACAGAATCACCGAAAATGATGAGGTGTTGTTGCATTTGAGGCTGCTGCTGCTGGTATGGGAATGACATCACAGACAGACACTAATAGCTGAGCGTACTGTATACATACGCAGACACATGCAGTGAGGTGCATGAGTTGAGGACATGCACAGCCATGTGCATTGACATGTGTATACATGGTTGTTGGTGCCAACTGATTAGTCTGCCCAGGGCTTGCAGCGCTTCAGACGCACAACAGCATGTGACAGACCTTGCGCTGCTGATCCAGTTGGCGCTGCTCAGGCCGCTTGAGAGTGACCAGGAAGTGTGCAGCCTGGTCCGCCATAGGGCTGTGCTGGTTCAGCACCACACAGAAACTCTGCAGACAGTCATAACAATATCACAATTTTGCTTTTTGTACCAGAAAAGTGATGCCAAAACGATGTTCTTGGGGGTGTTTGCATCAGTGTTGCCATAAAGTGCACAACCTGGTCCGCCATAGGGCTATGCTGGTTCAGCACCACACAGAAGCTCTGCAGACACTCACACCAGTATCACAGTTTTGCTTTTTATACAAGAACTAACATTGGTTTTGATTGTTTTCCCATCAGAGCTGCGAGAAAGTGCACAGCTTGGTCTGCCATGGGACCATGTTACTTCAGCAAAAAACTTTAGACGCCAATAATGTCATGCAACCCTGTGTGTGCAAGACAGCACGTTCACAAGTGTGGCGGTGCTGCCACAAAGGCTGTCATTTGCACAGCTTCAAACCAGCATGTGTCAAGGGTTGCAGCAACGTGAGTGAAGCCAAGCAATTGACGTCAGCCTCGGCAGGACTGTAAATTGACGACACCAAGCATCGGATATGCCATGTACAATACGCCAATCTTGACTAAGCTTCAAATATTGCAGTCAAGCAATGAATTGAGGCATCAGACAGCAGGTCAAATGCACAAATTTTGTACATGAGCAAGTCTGCCAGATGCAGAGCAGCTGTGGCGATATTTAGTTTTGGAGGCAGTGAGCAAGCCTATTTTGCAGAAGAGCAGGAGCACTAAAGCCTGAGCGGCTGCATGCTGAGCAGCTTGATGCATAGTGATTCTGCACGTGACTTCAGACAACATCACAGTAGGTACAGACAGGTGCATGCATTGAAAATGTCGGAGGGAAACAGCGCCTAATCCGGAAAGTCCTGCTGCAAAACGGATATGTACATGGAGAATGGCAGACTCACTGTGTTCTCATGGATGGGAATGTACTGCCTTGCGTCAGGAGGGGCTCCTGCTCTGCTGCACACTATCTGGATGTGGAAGTGCTGGGGATCCAAGCCGGGGATTCTGCCAGACACCTGCCTCAGGAAGCTGTCAAAAGTGGTTGCTGTGGTGACTGTCACAGTCCCTTTATGGTACCCCTGCACAATAACAATTGCTCTTCGAGTGTCTTTTGATGCATGATGTTTGATACGTTGCGCTGTGAATGCTTTGCTGTGCAATCAGCCTAACAGAAGGGCTGGCTGATATTGGACAGACTGACATCTGTGCTGACAGGGTGGCTGAGCTGTCTAAGACGAAGAACCTTTTCCCTCAAAACAGCCCGTACCTGCTTGCCATCGTTGAAAATGATAGGAAAGGCGTTGTCGGACATGCTGTGGCTGTCCCTGAGGGCTTCCCTGCCACTGCCTCAACACTCCATGCAGCCAGCTGATGAGTGCAGCCAGCCTTTGCTGACGCCTTTCAAAAGCAACGGCGTGGCTGCCACAGCTTTTCTCAAAACCAAAGTAAGCTGATAGACCTGCCGGGCCACCTGACTTCCTTGCTCGTAAAGTCAAACACCCGTTCTAAAGCTGACAAACAGCGGAGGTAGCAGGCTGCTTCACCCCCAAGCCTGCCGATGAACTGAAGTGGCCAGTCCAGTAGCAGCAGCAGAGGAGATGATGAGTCCGAACATAGGACTTTTGCAGCGGAGAAGTAAGGCAAGCAAAGCTGCACAATGCTGGCTTTGGGAATACGAGATTTTTAAGCCTTCTGCACACGTGACTCAACTTTACCACAAGTAACGACAGGGTTGTGTCTTGGCGCCAGTGCGTGCACGGCTCCACTTAACACCTGTTTATTCGCCAGGGACTTGCCTGAAGCGAGCTGCACCTCCCACGACTACAAGCACCCCTGTGGTGGACGACTTTAACCAGCTCAGGAAAGTCACGAGAACTTACGACACATGTCACGTCTTGCTTGTCGAAACTGGCCTGACACGTACTTGTCCCTTCACGAATGGAATTCGCAGTCGCCTTCTGTGTGGAATCAGTACCTGTTGCCGTTGCTGTCCTGTGCTGCCAGGTCCCTGCAAGTCACCCTACATGTCAATAATGCCTGCACTGACCTTCCAGTCTCAAACCGATTTGTAGTTGTTGAGCCACAAATCATCTGTGGTGTCATGCTGCTATCAGCCTGCTGTACGTTTTGCTATGCGCTCATAGACAGTGCCAGGCACTCATGTCTCTATGCAATTTGCAGCGTAGGTTGCAACTCAAAGTCATCGCTTTGGGTTCCACCACAGTTAAAGCTGCACCCTGATACATCCAAAGTGCAAAGGCCTCTGAATTCCTGCAGTCCCCCGACTGCTGCTTTGTCATTGGCTATACCATGCTGAAATGCATATGCCTTAATATGCAAAGCATTGTTGGTGATTTTCCCTCAGCAGGTCCACAAGCGGTGATGGTGCATCCGACCAGATATGGTCAGTAGGCAGCAAATCTGGAGCCCCTGTTGTGTTGCGCCGCCTTACTGCCAACGCCTGGTAAGAGGCTTGGGGATGGTGCGTCTACTTGAGCATGCAGAAAACTTTATCGCAGAAAGGTTTGGCGGCTACGCCATTTGAGATGTTAACAGCACCATGTTAAATTCCCATTTGAGACGGCGTTTTCAAAGTCCGCATTGACACATCTTTCCAGGTGCTGCTTTGCATGCCTATGTCTCTCCTTTGTTGCCATCCTATCACCCGCATCCGAGTAGCTGTGGGCTTGCCAGCAAATGGATGTTGATTCTTGCCCTCATAGCATATAGGACTTATATATAGCATAAAGCAGTATGGGCTATTGTCCCCACACATGACCAGATGAAGGATGCCTGGCTGAGCCATGTGTGTGTGTGCGTTTGTGCGGTTTATGAGTGCACATGCGTGTGCTATGTGGTGTGTTTTGCTGGTATTGCAGGTGTTGCCTCTACACAGAGAGATAGTGCTTCTGGGCAGGACAAGCTGTGAGCCACCTCTAATAATTGCCAAACACAAGCGCATCAGACTCTGCTCTATGGGCAATTAGTACTGAGGCTTGTCTCTTGTCAGTGCATGTCTCCCCAGCTGAAGGAGCTGTCAGGCATCATCCTTTTGACATGACAGGACTTTCAAAGGTGAAACTGCTTGGATGCTGGTATTCTCGTCTAGTGAACCTAAGCAGGCCATGTCATCCTATCAGAAAGTGCTGATGTTTGATGATGGCTGACAAAAGAGCATGCAGGAGTGACAGATGCAGGATCTGTCATCTGGCAATTTTCTGTATGAAACCTTCTGCATAGGCTGGCAGCATTACTGTACTTGGTCCAGCAGTGTTTCAAACTTAAGAGGTGAATTCAAGATTGATACGCAAGCTGACATGTGCTTTGTGTGAGGGGGCAGAAGATTGAAGGATTGTGCAGCCCATTTACTAGCCTGCTGTCAGCAAGCACCTGTATTGTGTGCTGCTGACAACAGGCTAAGCTTACCAGCTGGCACAGGGGAATATAACAGTGCAGAAAGTTAGCCTCCTGACACAGTAGCAATGCGCCTTCTACCTCAGCTCTGCTACAAGTCCACACCATGAAGCTACTTAGGGCACTTGCTGGACACACATTGGTGTAATCAATGCTGCCTTGACAGCACTCATGCTTGGTGTGCATCAGTGTCTGTTAGCCAGCACTTGGGACCGTGTCCCATAAATGAACGGCAGACATATGTCATATCTCATATAGCTCCAAGTCTTTGCACTTTACATGCAAGTCATCATTACTGTGCCCATACAGCATGGTTATAGAGTCTGTGCTTTGACAGATCATGTGTTCCATGACACTGTGTTGTGTCAGGACGTACTGTCAGGAAGGTCTAGTCTGGTCTCTGCACCAGCCATTTTTTGGGTATTACATATGCATGGCGGACCTGATGTGGTGAAGAGATCAGCTGACAAAGCTCGATTCGTGCAGAAAGGCCAATGCACCAACCGCAAATGGCCAATAACAGACGCCAATATTGCCACAGCAGCTTCTCAGTCAGCGACTCTACTGTCCATGACTGTAAATATAGCCTCCGAGATGCATTTCAATGCATTGCGCAGCCTCACACAACCTTGCTTGACTGCATACTGTATCCGATGCAATACCCCTATGATCCAGGCACTTTACCAAGCTCTGCAAATTAGTGTATCCTTGGGAAAGCGTATCTGAGATCCAATCTATCAAAGAAACGCAAATGGCCAAGACTGGCATGGCGACTTTGACTGGATTTTGACACAGCTGGGATGCCCGAGCTGCCATCAGTCCTCAATACCACAATTTATGAAGCTCATCCTGCACGTGCTGACAGAGACAGCAAGCAGAAGCCTGACGAGCAGATCTACAACAGCAGCCAAAGTAGAGGACAAGCAGCACAAACAACAGAATCAGCAGGTGCCCCAAAAAGCTGTCAGGGGAAACAATCTGATGAGTGCGGATGTATTTCTTAGCAGAATTGGCAGTAAATCTAGTATACATATGCGGACGACTGATGACCAAATTTGCTGCTGAGCTCAGCACAGCTTGGCAACTCCATTGATCTTGCTTTGTCCCTCTGACCCCATCTGAACAGCTGTTGTTGATGCAGCCTTTCTCTGTAGCACATCTGCTGAAGACGTTCAACATATGTGCGTTCAACTTCAGACTCCACTCTATATCTGTAAACCACACAGGTGTTGTTCAATGAGGCAATAAATGTGCGCTGATGCTTGTGTATGACAGTGAACACCATCCAGCACCAATCCAATTGATGGCAGCAACACACAGCAGAAGAAAAAGCGATGTGCAATGCACATTTTGTGTCCTGCAGAAGAGACATGGAAGGCATCTCAAAGACAATGAGCGCTGAGGGAATCCCACGCTTACCGATCTCGTTTCCCTATGGGATGCTTCTGCTCAAACTCATCCTGGTTCTTAACAAAGAAGGGGACAGAAGACGTCCTGGTGCGCATCTCATCAGTGAAGCCTGAGGTGCGGTCCAAGCTGAACGCCTGTGAACACAAACCATCAATATAATAATAATGAAAATGCTTTGAGCTGGGCCATGAGCTAGGTACGTGCATGATACACCATACCATCTGACAATGTCAGGTTAGCAATGCCAAAAGCAAAGCTGCCTTGGCAGGACCAACAGCAAGACGTCAAAAACCAGAATTGAGTCAGGCAACATCATGAGCTGGACAACATTCTGTGATGATTGTTATTATTGTTTGTCAGGCAACAGCAATTCAGCACAACTCATGTCTGTCAAGGTAATTCAGTTGACAAGCTGCAATACTGAGCGCATGCTCGCTTGTCAACAATCAGTACAAGAAGCTGCTGCGGCAGCTGGTAAGCAGGCACAGAAGAACACACGGAAAGCCACATGACAAAAGGGCCTAATAAGACGCCATCTCAATGGAAGAAGGTGAAGAGGGAGTGACATCACGGCTGCTGTGACATGAGGCAGCTTATGAAGACAGCTGGGTTTGAATCCTTACTGGTTCTGAGGGTGATGATAGGAAGGTGAAGAGCAGCAGAATGACGACTGGGATGACATGCAGCAGCTGGTGGATGGGGTTGCTCTGTTGGGGCTGACCCCCTGGCTGCTGGGGGCGGGGGGGACCCCCAAAGTTGTGCCGGAACACATTAGCTCCTTGCCTGCAACATAATCATCATCTTTGGTGTCGTATTTATGTATAAATATATACCAAACATCTTCGCTATAGCACTTTCTTGGCTCTGTAACCAGCCAGCAGCGTGAACAAGTGGCTCTTTGGCATATCGGGGACGTACGGCAAGCAAGTTATGCTTGCAGCTAATATCTGAAGTCGGCATACCAGCCTCACAAACCCTCAGAGCAGCTGCTGGTATGTAAAGGCTCAGCAGATGTCACTCATGTTTCACGGATATGGGCACTACACAACCTGAACAAAGCCAGTGATCATTCAACGAACATCATCTGGCCAAAGCATTACATGTTTTTGACACTTGCCATTAACCCTCCTGCCTGGCATTTGAGTCAGTGCCAACAAGCAGAGGAATAGGTTGATAGCACGTTTCCAAGTCCTGCTCAGCAAAAGTGCAAAAGCACTAAGAAAGTCCACAACTCAGCTGCAGCCTTGCAGACCACCCTTGCTCTGCACAGGTGACAGGAAGCAAGAGTGCAGGAAGCTGCTGGGGACTGCATGTCTGCCAATGTGACGCCAGCAAAAGATACTTTAGTTGTTATACTCTGATTGTGCAAGGACTCTAGTTTTTAAAGGAATGAAAGCGTGCAAGTTTGAATGAATGAGTGAATGAACGCACAACCAAACAAACAAACAAATGAGTGAATGAGCAATTGGGCAAGTGAGCAATGAATGATTGAGCAGGGAGTGAGTGACTCAGCAAATGGGCAACGCATCAGTGAGCGAGGAATGAGTCATTGAGCAAGCAGGTGAGGTAGTGAACAAGTGAGTGAGTCAGTGAATGTCTTCACACACCTGGCACCACCCCCAAAGCCACCATTGAAGAACATGTTGAAGATCTCCTCAGCATCAAAGCCGTCACCCCCAAAGCCTGGGCCTGTGGGGCCCGCCCTCCTGTGCCCACTCATACCCGTACCCTCCTGGTCCCCATACCGATCATATGCTGCCCTCTGGTCACCATCACTCAGACAGCTGAAGGCCTTGGAGACAGCTGCAGCAACAAACTGAGGTCAATATAAGTATCACTGTTGTTTTATTCAGACAGCTGATAGTTGTGAAGCTGCTGCAGCAGCAGCATGAGGTTACAACAGGACAGGGCCGCTAAATTGACTTTAAAGATGGGAAGCTGCTGGGTTTGCAACACACAGGGCGTTGACTGCCTGAATGAGTTCAAGCGTTAGTGAGTTCAAGCACACAGCACAATGCACATGATGGTCTTCTGCTCACGGACAGTCTTCCACCTCACGCACCTTTTTGGGGACTACATTCTTGTGTCATGACATCTGAGATTATGGTGGGGTAAGTAGGTGAGTGGGTCGCTAGGTGCCTAGGTGAGTGAGTGAATGAGGGAGCAAGTGAGCGAACGAGCAGCAGCACACCTTTGAAAGCTTCGTCTGCTCCCTTGGCTTGGTTCTTGTCTGGATGTAGTTTCAAGGCTAGCTTGCGATACGCTCTTTTGATATCATCATCTGTTGCTGTCTTGGGGACCCCAAGAATGTCATAGAAGTCTTTTGTCTTCCTGATGTTCTTCACCTGCACACACAAACAAAGTGATATGACTAGCATGTCAACCAAAGCCATGGTCAGCCAATATCATGGTCCCATTGACACACATGTCAGCAGGGAGATGTGACTTGATTGACAATATAGGATGATGTACAGGATCAATCACACTTGCACATGATTGATGCGCATTGCATGCGTATATGTCATTTACACTACAGCAACTTTCACTGAAGGGCGACCAATGCTGCCAATAAACGATTGCTGCAAGGTAGGTGTTATCAAAGCTGGCTGGACTGGTCAGTGTTGGGACCATGGAGATGGTCATAACTCCTGAACATGAGTAACACCTATGCTATTTGCATGTGTGTGTGGTGCATTATGAGCGCTGCAGATGTCTCATCGTTAGATAAACAGCTTGACCTCAGATACACCAGCTTGCCAAGATGTAATTTGTGGATTTGCTCCTGGGCAGCCTGGTATAAGACTTGGCTTCTCATTAAATTGACACCGAAAGGTGAAAGGTGAAAGGTGGCTTTTCTTTTCTCTGTGGATTAGTTTATTTCTTGACGGGCTGACATGCAAAATGGCACAAGTCTCACCATGCTGTAACAAATACCACGTCATGCTGCTATGCTGACTGCCAAATCAGGGCCTGATACAGGGGGTTGCTGACTCTAGGGGAAGATGTGCATTTCAGACTCAACTGAGCCTGAGACTCACCAGCTCGCGCTGCTCTGGAGTTGAGTTGTCAGTTTCTCTGACAGGCAGTGAGGGGCTACTGGATGATGCAGAAGCCCGCTGACGTGTGGTTGATGCGCCGTTAGGCATGCTACTTGAAGTGGATGGGCCATTGCTCTTTCTGGCATTGATCTGGATGACCACCTTGCGCACCTACGGGTGCATTGAATATAGCATGGCTGCCATGCATACATGATGTGCTGCCTGATCCTGACCTAGGCACCGTGCTTGACATGATGTGCATGGAGCAATGCTGCAATGTGTGCAAGCAGGCAAGGGACCACTTACAAGCCATGAGATGACTACCGATACAGATGTTGCAAGCAGCTGCAAAGCTTACCTCATCAGAAGGATACAATCTCTTAGCCATATCTGCAAACTTTTGAGCCTTTTCCAGATTGCCGGCAGCAAGAGCACTTCTAGCGAGTGCCAAACTTTGCTCAGCAGCATCCCTGTTGGCTTCACTCGCCATGTCGCTAAGTCCTGCCTGAGCAACACGATGCGCAGCATGAAGCAGTGCTTTCATGCAGGTATCATCCCACGGTGCGGTGCGCTGCAGTATCGCTCGACAAAATAGCTATCTTCCTGAGGAAAAGGCCCGCACCTTGTTCAAAACTAGGCTCGAATTGGTAAGCTATCAAAGCATATGCAGGGTCCTGGAGATCCGAGAGCTGTGAAACGAGATCACGCCCGGGCTGCAAACGCTTTTAGGGGCCCCTTCAAGACAGATCCGATTCAACACCGACGCCTTGCCCGAAATTGTGACCTGTAACGATCTCCGTAAAGCGTTGTGACACAGGCTGCAGTGCTGCGCAGTCGGTAGTGATCCCGTGCGGCGAAAGTGTCTCTGTTTTGACCCACGATCACCCTGAGCGACCACAAGCCAGCGACCCAGGCTGCGCGTCCCGTCTTCTTCAGTTAGTCATCCTGTCTTCTAAACTGTGACGCCGTACCTGCAATGCATCTCGTCATCACAGAAACTTCTTTGCTAGTGTCAAGCCACACAACAGCGTACCGCACTGTGGCTAGCAGTTTTCGTATTCGCAAACAACCTGCACTTATTTTCACAGCCGCTAGTAACTTACTTACTCGTGTTCCGCAAACTAGTCGACGCGATCACATGGGTAGCCAAGGTAGCAAGACACCGGTGAGTTTCTATCGTGTGCTCTTGTGGGCTGTTTTGATGTGAAAGCCTGTGCGGTGTAATCTGGGTAGGTTGTGATGTCCGCTGATGTTTCGTCTTGCTTTGTTCGACAGGCTTCGTGGCCACCAACCAATAACAAATACCCTCTGGCAACCTTTGCCTCTGGGTGCTTTTGGGGTGTAGAACTGGCGTTTCAGAGACAGCCTGGAGTCGTAGCAACTGCTGTTGGCTATGTAGGTGGCAAAAAGGACAACCCAACATACGAGCAGGTGAGGTTAACCCTACATCAAGTAATTACGAGGCTGTCCTCCGGTTTCTTGTTTGCTTGCCTGGCATCTCAAGGCTGTTGTCACGAAGGTGCTGATTTGAAGATGATGTCTGTGCAGGTGTGCTCTGAGTCCACTGGCCACGCCGAGGCTGTTCAGATGACCTACGATCCTCAGCAGGTTGAGTACAGTAAGCTGGTGGATCTATTCTATTCCAGACATAACTCCACCACCCCCAATAGAGCTGGCAATGATGTTGGCACACAGTATAGATCTGGCATCTACTACCACACAGAAGAGCAGAAGCAGGTAGGACACTTGCTGCTGTCCCTCTTCTTGTCTAGGTCTTATCAACAGATACAGATTGTGCAATCAGCTAACCTATAGTTCATGAGTTTTGGCATTTTATTTTTATGCTGCTGGCATGTGATATTCAGCAGCATGAACATCACAGGCTTTGAGTGGTTGCTGCATGGCCATTTTGAGGATATGACAACATAAAATTGGCCATTCACTCGGCAGCTGTGGCTTTGCCTTTTCCTGCCAATGCACCCCATTGTGTCGAGAGATTGTCTAAACTACACTCTTGCAGGCAAGCTGTCTCGGCTGCTAATACAGATATACAGCCAAGCTGACTCTGCCTGTCATGTCTTTTCCTGCAGACTGCTGAGCAGAAGAAGAGTCAGATCAAGGGATCAGTCACAGAGATTGCTCCCTGCCACAAGTTCTGGCCAGCAGAGGAGTACCACCAGCAGTATCTAGAGAAGGGGGGCCGTATGGGCCGAGGCCAGAGTGCTGCAAAGCAATGCAATGATCCTATCAGATGCTATGGCTGATCATTCAGCCCCTGGTGCCACCAATTCCAATGTTCAAAGCTTACATTTTCAGATTGCAATTTGATTTCTCTAGAATCCTTTAGACTGCAATGTGATGTCTCTGGAACTGTGAAGTTGCACATTGAAAGCACAAGTAGCATGTTATGGTATTCAGCTGTGTCATTGGGCCTTTGGTCAGCATAGCAAGCATGCATGCTGTGTGCTGTGCACAGCTGCAGATTGGAACTTGTGTTGGGTTCAAACGAAGTATTTTGGCGCAGGTGCTCTTCACTGCATGCAAAACGTTGATTGTAACAGGGCACATACTAGCAATGCTGGCTGTAGCATGTACGTGCACAGTTTATGTCGGCCTGCAGACTTTTGCAACGTCTGTCCAGTTTGCGTCAAGCCGCACCCTCTTTGTCGAGCATCAGAGCATCTCTGCTGAATGTGTGTAGTCTTTCACAAACACAACACTACAAGGACTGGGCTTTCTTCGCCATGTGCAGCATGACCTTGTCTGGCTTCTTGAACAAACAACGTTGGATAAGCTGGCATTACAGCCAGCAGCAGGTAAACTGGGG
>JAABUP010001620.1_pt1 | contig 46932 bp, 51 predicted proteins | sample 5559201 | NCBI WGS metagenome assembly JAABUP01 (sample SAMN10711887, study PRJNA513373) | rock metagenome | isolation source: Antarctica rocks | place: Antarctica
CAGAGCCTGCGGTATGATACATCAGACTTGGTTTAACTTGATCAAGGATGTACCCAATCAGTTCAACACATCGCATCCTCAGCAGCTCGATCTGATTGGGATTGGCATCAACAGACACAAGACATACAACACAGGCAAAGTAATTTACACAGGCGTCACAAGGCATGCGATGGCTGACAGGGATGCACTGGCTGCACTGGGCGAGCTCCTTGCCGTTGAAGTGCATCATGGTCTGAGACTACTAGAACAGATCAGAAACGCAGAAGAAGAGTGGGTCAAAGTCCAGATGCTTTTTCCAGGCTATGCTGGCAAAAGTGACGAAGCTAAAACAAAACAAATCAGCAACCTGATGAATCGCATGACCAGTCAAGTAGAGGGCTGGGACAAAGACAAGGTGACCGGCTTGATGCGGAAGACATGCGTAGCAGACACAAGGGCAGCAGGGGCAAGCGCATCTGATGTTAGCCTTCAATGTGGCTGGATCAATGGTACTCAAGACAGGAGCTATGCCAGAGCAACCTTACAAGCAACCATGGACGTAATGACGAAAGCAGCTGGCTTTGTCAGAGACTTCCCAGAGCATCACTACCTGGGAAGAGCAGAGGTTCCAGTGCCAAGGAATTGGTACGATGCACTGCTGCCGGGGCTCACAAGCCTTTTGGACACCATCTCGGGACTGCCACATGGTGTTGCTGAGACTCTGCAGTGCATTGAGCTTTTTGTTCAAGCCTTCTGGCAAGCCCTGCCAATCAGAATGCTGAAGTATGGTCGAGATCTCCAGTCCAAGCAACTCACAGCAGTACAGGACGTCATAAACGCAGATGCTTACGCAGTGTTTGCACAGGAGGTCAGAGAGGCAGAGTTTGACAGCATGACAAAGCTCGGCTTGAAGGTGCCCTACCTGTCTGAATGGGCAGATGAGCAAGCAGCTGCCAAGCGCCCTGCTGAGGGCCCAGTCTCAGATGCTGCGCCTGCCTGCAAACGACAGAAAGTTGAGCTCCTTGAAGACACTGCTGGGCCTGAATCAGCATTGGCAACAAAGCGCAGGGAGTATGCTGCACATCTAGAGGCAATGGAGTGTGCCAGACTGGACATCATGATTGAAAAAGAGCAAGCAAGACTGGCAAGAGAGCAAGCAGAAGCAGAAGCTGCCATTGCTGCTGACAAGCAGGCTGTTGAGCTTACCTACACAGCATTAGCAGCAGCGCACACAGAAAGACCATGTTCGCTGTATGTGCAATCAAGCTCTGCAGTGTCAGAGCTGCCTGTTGACAACAACATCAGCGCTCAGGGGACCACTGCAATACCTGCACAACAGAAGCAAGCTCTCAGTACAAGCAAATCAATTTTGTTCAGAGGAGACAGTGTCGCTGCAATATGGAAAGAATGGCAACATGGAGGTGAGTACGCCAGCGTCAAAAGCTTGCTGCGTGAGAGTAAGCGCAGTGGCAAATTGACATGGCGTGGGAGTGGGAGGGGAAAAGTTGGAGCTTCAGAAAGGACAGAGCTGTCTAGAAAGAAGCACCTACCACAGGCAATCGAAGCCCTCATCAGACAAGGCGTGCCAGAGCTTGAGGCTGTGAGGCAGATCGATGAGTTGTTGCTGCTGTTTGGTGCAGAAAGAATCCGTGAAAAGTTTGATGCCTTTTGGTTTAGATCGCAGATGAATCACCCCATGAGGGGGTTGAACCCTGAAGAGAAGGGAAAACAGCGGCTGAATGCAAACGATCCAGGATACACAGTCAAAGCCTTTAATAAAGCGTTTGAGCTCCTTTTACAAGCTGCAACAATTGATACTGTAACACAGACCTGATTATTTTTTAGACAAAGTTGAACACACCTCATGGTGCACACACGCACTGCCTTGTAACTCCACCAGCGTTCATTGGCTTGTAGGCTGCAAAGCAGCAATTGCATACCACGCGAATGTGCAATGGCAAGTGTCATGCTGTTGTCAGGATCCCAAAATGCAAGTCTGAGCCGTGAGCTAGATCTCAGACCACCCGGCTGATGAGTTGACAAGAACAGTTGCTGACCGGAAGCATCGCTGACGTTACTTGCGTGGTCCAATGCTAGAACAGCGTTGCGCCCGTCATCATCTGTTGCGTGCAGTGCTTCAGCACTGTCAGCCGCTAAGTTCACAATGTTGCCGCTGCGTGCACCAGGTGTAGCCAATGTAGCCATCTGAGCTCCCACCGATACAGGGAATCTGGTCAGTGTGACTGGAAATGTTGAAGCAACAACAGCATAACTCGATGTTTATCAGGCCTATCTGCCTTTACTCAAAATGAGCAAAACGGAACGAAGACGACTATTTTCTCCATTGGTATCAAGCCCTGCAACCCAAGGGCTTCAACACGTTGAAGTTGATTATCTCTAAACACTTACCGTGATCATTGCTGTTCAAGCAAACGTCATGCTATAAACAGACTGCATGTCTTTGTTTCACTGCCTATGCAACATACCGCTCATTTGGTTGTGCACCAGCCACTCTGCAATCCAGCCCTTGGCACGCAATCCAAGGGTGACTCAGCAGCTGGATGGCTGTGCTTGCTTGCCCTACAGGCTGAGATATGAGCTGCTTAAAAGACATGCCAGAAGGGCTCAAGGGCTGCTGCATTGCATCAAGATGACACAGCATTCTACCCAAGAGGCAGATGTCAGACGCTTTTGTGTATTTTGTGTCCTGCAGCAGACCTTCCCAGATGCGCATATGAAATTTCGGTATCTTATCTGCCCAATGACATGTCTCCAGATCCAACAAAAAGTAGGCCCTGTCTAGAGTGCATGCCACATTTGCCCAGCGCAAGTCTCGGTGCACCAAGCCAGCCTGCAATCAAGGAACAGCAGACCATCATTTCAAATTTACAGCGGGAATGGCGCACTCTGTCAAGGTGGTATGTATGGGGCAAAGGCGCGGATGCACGGTGTATCGCATGTTGCAAAACAACGTCTGCATCAGGGCTCTGTGTTTCACAAAGACTGGTGAAGCTGCTAGGAGAGCTGTTAACAGTTAGGGACCTCGCAGCTGATGCAAGTGGCATGCACTTGTGCAGATTGCACACACACAAACCCAAAAGGTTACCTTGTGCAGAGCTTCTAAACCATGTAGGCAGCCATGAGCTGCCCGTGCCAACTGTGCTTCATCCTTTGGCGTAGCGTCTGCACCACGCAGACCCACAGGCTGCATCACAATGCTGTAGTGGTCATTGGTAAGATTTGGGATGGACAAGCTGCGCTTCCGACCAGTGCTGATTGAATCAGACTCATGGATGACAGGGCCTTCGATTGCATGCACAATGCCAGCGCTGTCTCTTGTGGCTCTGTACACTTCTTCGAGGAGCTTGATGTCTGTGAACCACACAGCCTGAAAGTTACTCCAGCCCTTGATGACTTTGTGGACGCAGAGATCTGATCTGAACACCCTGCAGCAAAATCAAATGATTGACCCTGCATGTCAACACGTTAGTAACTAACACAAATGCATAAAACAATCTAAATAATGCATTGGAAAGCTGAGAAAAATGTGAAAACCAGTTGAACACTGAAATTGACTGCACTCACAATTCTCGGATGTAGCCTTGTGGGTCAGGGCTGACTTGCAACTGATCCACTGGCAAAACCTCTTGGGGTAGGTAGCTCTGCACTGCTCGCAATATCTTGTGAAGGTTCACAGCTGCTAACAGCAATCTGACACGCCCTGACATAGTATCCAGCATAATCTTTGACCCAACAGCCTTTGGGTGTGCAACATTGCCTCTTTCAATGATGTAGAACTGGATGTGTGTCTTGGCAGCAGCAAATGTGATCAAATATGGTAGCTGGCCATAGTACAATGTAGACCACTGAGCTGTCTTGGCTGCAATACGCAAATCCAAAGGTTAAACATCTGAAAGAAAGCTATCAAAAGCACCGGCTGTGCTCATGCATTGCAATATCCCTTCAGACACTGGGTGTGGCACAGTCTGATGTGCCATTTAGCATAAACTCAACTCATGATGCATACTGCAAACCTGCCATGCAGTGCCCTGCGAATATGACGACAAACATGGCAAAAGACACAAAAGCACACAAGCAGTGCAGCACCTCTGAGGTCCTCAACTGCCCCTGTCAGAGAATCAGCCTTCTCTTCCCACTTCATTAGCAGTCTGCGATCATCATTGCTGCGTATCACACCATCAGGACGCAGGCTAGCGCTTTTTTCTGACAACAAGGTCATAGTGCTGTCTGGATCACCCTTGTCACGTATTGGCAGAAAGCCTTGGTGGGATTTAGGCGCAAGAATGTCAAGTTCTTGCAAAGGAACAATAAGGCCTAGATTGACGTTATGCATTGTGTCTGGCTCGCCTCCAAGCCAAAGCTTGAATGTGAGCTGAGTGGAGACAATTCTTGCCAGTTTTGCAGCTGAACCGTCATCCACAACAAACATTCGCCTCAGAGTCGAGTTGGCCCCAAAACTGTCAAAAACATCCTTCTGGATCGGGATGAGACAAGCAGGCTGTGCAAACAACATGCTTGCAAGCTGGTCAGGACTCTGTGGCAGGGCAAGCAATGCCGGCTGCAATAGACCTTCGCACTGCATGTCTGACGTGTCCTCAACAATGGCCACTGCAATCAACTGAAATAAGGTCACTAAATCCACCCATTGACAGGCAATTTGCTGTCAGAAGAAAGTTCTCAGACAAGTAGCACTGAAGTCCATTCAGGTGCATTCAAGCTGAAGGCTGAGACCCTGCATCAAGTTTGCCCAATTACTCTTGAGGCATCTGCACTGATGTCAACAAGCTCTTCAAGCCACAAACAAGGCTGATAGACTACATTGATTGCCATCAAATGTCATGGGCCCTTATAGCGGTTTGCACAGAAATTTAAGCAACCCCTCAAGCCACAGAAGAGGCTGCGAGGTGCACTGTATTTGCTGAAAAGCTTTGTGAACATGCAGGCAAGCTGGCTATGCCTCAAGCTACAGACAAAACCGAGAGGTTGTGTTGATTCTGCTGTACCGCTGTGTGACAATGCCTTCTAGACATGCAATGAGATCAACAGCAACCTGTCTTCAAAAACTTTGCAAAGCTATATTTCAGCTCCGCACTGACCTGCAGGCTCTGCAACTCCTTTCAAAACCCGTATTCCACGTTCCAAACGCTTGAGGAGCTTTTCATCAGCGTCCACTTTCACGACCTGGGCAGCATATTGCTGTTCGAGACTTTCCAAGGGAGAGCTCATCTGTCTGTGACCCTACGAGCACGAGTCACTTTTGGGTGAAGAGTTGCCTCGCAGCAGGATGAGCGCACCAGCAACTAACGACTCTTGCTGCTTTCATAGATCACCTGTGTCAGTGGTCACCACGACTGGAGGAAGCTGCAAGACGCGGACTCCTCTCGAAGGTAGCACAGCGTTGCGCTCGCTCTGAACACCCCACGCAACCAAACTCGACTCACAGTGTGCAGCTGGGCAGCACACAGGATGTGCTGCAGACTTTGCAAGCAGCTGAAGAGCTCAAGCACAAGCTTGCAGTCGTGCATCTCACGACTGGTGAAACTGCAAGCTGACCTCCGCTTCCCGTGCCTCCGTGCACCACCACCGCACTTCCGGCGGTCACGTCATGTGTAATTGCGGTCAAAGTGGCTGGAATCTGGTCAATGAGGCTGGTTAGCAATTCCCTCTTAAGTCCAGATGTGGGATCAGTCATGTGTTGGGGATCCCGGGCTGGGGGGCTTTCGCACAGAAGGCTACACATATGGCATGCAGATCAGAAGTGGTTTTCAAACAGTCATGCAAACACGCAAATATGTGGTCTAGACAGTCAAATGTGTTGCATCAAAGACTGACAAAGCACAATGTTGTTACTGATTCACGCTCTGCATCTAGATGCTGAACAGCAGTTGGCAAATGCTTTGGCTAGCTCGTAAATCAAAACATGAAAGTGAATCAGCTTTGTACAGATGCTGGGCTCGTTTCCAATACACACTATGACCGCCAGTGCCCATCCACGATACTGGTTACTCAAGACCAATTCACAGCATCCTCGTTGCTGCATGCTGGTCTAGGTGAGAGGTTGGCCGCATCAGACAGACAGTCAAGATGTAATGGCAGCACCTGCACCAGAAAGCAAAGCACGAGAGATGCGTCTGCTGCAGCATAGGCTTGCTAATGCTTCGCGCTTTTGAATGAGGTGCGTGTGTGTGTAGATTGATATCTAGACAGCTTGCATGCAAGGGCAGAAAGAAGAAGCAGCTAGCCATTGAGTCCAACTGTGGCTATGGGCCGGGCCCACCGGTGCAATGACATCCACCTACAAATAAAGCCATGATAGTATTGAAGCTGACAGCTGAGGATCAACAAGGTCATGATATGCACATTATGGTGTGACAAGCAGATCTTGTTTCCTGCGCAAGGCAGTGCTCAGCTGCAAAAGCATTGCAGCAGTCTGTTTTAATTGCACAAATGCTCTCACCTGCAAAACTCTATGACATAGTGAATGCACAGTACTTGCATATCAACAGAGTTGTGGGCAGCAGCTGCATGTTCTGTGTTTGTGACCCAGCCCTATGCAGTGACTGTAGTGACTGCTTCATCGCATTCAACGCATCCGCCGCTTCAGCAGCAATAATGTTCACGTATGACACGTGCAGCTTGCATGTATTATTTTCAATGTTGCACATACACGTGTCTTGTTGTAGTTATTGCTGAGTATGTACGGTTGCACATATGTATATAAATCAGACAGTTAGCGGAACGTATACATACTTGTAATTGAACCTATGTATATAATCATACATAAGTGTACAAAGCATTACCGCTAATAGGTGCAGCACAACATGTGTCTCTGGAGCTGAGTCCTGCTGTATGCATGCATCGCTTTGCACCCTGTCATCAAAGCACAACCTGACCTACTGTACACAGAAGAATGAAGGCCAACAAAATCACCAGTGATCGCTGGTTCCAGCTTGCCAGATGCGCCCACTCTACTCTTCTTCACCGCAGCATCTGCATCAAATGCACAAGATTGGACACCAATCACCAATACAATTCTGCTGCAAGCGCAACATGCAATGCTTCTAAGACACAGACTGCAAGCAAGCTGGAGTTGTTCTAGAGCACGCATGGGTTGAGGAGGAGAAAATGCCAGGCGGGCATGTTACGCCTCCTGTGCAACTGCAAGCGGGCAGTTGTGTATGCTTGTGCAACAGTCCACACTGCTGCTCAGTTGCACAAATATGCAAGATGGATGTGCCATGACGTGCTTTGCTGCGCTGGGCCAAAGTTGCTGTGCTGTGCTGTGCTGTGCTGTGCTGTGCTGTGCTGTGCTGTGCTGTGAGGTGCTGTGCTGTGCCGTGCCATGCCGTGCTGTGCTCTGCTGTGCTGTGCAGTTCTGTGCCGTGCTGTGCTGTGCTGTGAGGTGCTGTGTCAAAGCATGCTTTGTTTTTACAGGGTCTGCTGAGCAGCACAACATTTGTGCATGAAATGAATTCTTGCCAGCATGCAGACTAGGGCAAAATGAAATCCTACCGGCTGCCTACTGGCTGACCTGACTTTAATGCTGGACGAGTCCTCTACAGCTCGTCTGGTACTCTTGTGGCTGCCAGTGTCAGGCTTGGAAGCCCTCTTCCCAGCATTGGGATCAACAACTGCTGTTGCAGATGAAGGACTGGTTGTCTGTGCGTGTGTGGTAGGCCTCTGGCTTGGCGGTTGTGCTTGCAAGGGTACCTGCATCAGCAAAAGCATGTGAGCATGTGCTATCTTGCCACAAAGCTTAATCAATCACATCACATCTGCACATTGCAGAACTTGGCTCCTCTTGAACGCTGTGCTCACAACTCAATCACAGCTGAAGTTAGAAGCCAAAGCAATTCAGCTGCCTTTGCATGAGTAATCACATATAATGCTCGACACGCTTCTGGAAAGTGGTGTTGTTCATATGAAATGGCATGCATTTCAGCCCTTCTGCTCTTTTGCCTTCTGCGTATTCTGCTGTGAGTTGTCTGCTTATAGCAGCAAGCAGTGCCAGGCAAATACTCAGACATCACAGGTGCTCGGATACTGCTTTAGACTGAGATAGTGCCCTGACTCATAGCATAGCATACAGCAATCCAAATGCCTGCTTGCACAGATGCAGGTGATCAAAACCTGACTTGTGCAAAACTGTGCCACCCACACTGCGCACTGAGCATGCTCACTGACCCTGCCACATGCAGGCCATGGTATTGTAGCTAGGGCTGCTGCAACCAGAGGCCGGCCAGTAATCAAGCGCGGACCTGCTGCATGCCACCAGCAATGCTAGTAAGCTAGCAGAGGAGCATGCTGTCCCTGAGCTTGAGGGACTTGAATCACCAGGTGCAGGTCTGAGAGAGGAGCTTGGCAGGCCATTTGAATGGCTTGCGCTATGCAGGCTTTACAGGCACAATGTCCATGGCTGCTGCCTCCTTTTGCAAGCCTTGATGACAAGCACATAGAAGGCTGTGGGACTGAATGCAATGTCTACGTCGATGTTGCAAAGCATTGATGCAAGCAAGGTGCAAAGTTACAGGCAGCATGCAGCATATATTCAGGATTGCAACTCCAGGGCTCTGGCATTGCCTGGCCTGGCTCCAGTCAGGCTTGCAAACGACATCCATATATGTTTCAATCATCATGCCAAGGCTCAGGCCAGGTGAGACATCTTTGTCAACGGTGCTGCACATACCACGATCCTACATGGGTGTAAAGAAAGAGCAGCTGATGTTAAGCTGTAGCCATGCATGAGTGCTTGTCAAATGTGCTGTTGGGCTTATGGTGAGAGCTTCTTGCATACACAAGATGGCGTGCAGTGCAATCACTCATGTGCTGCAAAACATCTCTTTGTACTCACTGTATGCAGGGCAGATAATGTTGTGGGGCAGCAGGCACACATGGCCACCTTGGTGCGCTGGGCAGCAGCATCAACAGCATCATGCCATGCTGGCCCTCCAGGGCTGAGGTCAGGGGAGCTGAAAGATCATTGCCGCATGTCAGCATTGGGCAATGTTACATTTTCCTTGTCTCTCTGAGCTGCTGCTGTGTCTGAAGCATGGCATCACTCCCACCTGCATGTGAAAGTGTGCTTTTTTAGGACTCAACCTGACATGTAACAAGTACTGTTTGAAAAGCATGCAGGCAATGACACCAATGCTATAGCTGTGACAGATCATGACAGATCATCCATGCAGTACACGAGGCGCTCCCTGCCACAACCTGAGACTCTTTGTGGCTGCGTTAGAGCAAAATGTCATTGCAGTCATGTCAGCATTGAGAGGAGGTGCTCTCAGCTGCTGAACAGAGTCCAGCAGTGTCTGACAGAGGAAGCTTGCAATGCATCTGTTACAACAGGCATGGCAGGTGCTATTCACTCACCTCTGAGTACCCATTGGCTGTTCAGCATCAGGCGCATCCAGTTGTTGGAAGACTCTGGTGGGCGACAAGCCTTAGGGCTGCTGCTTGCATGAGCAGGCCTGGCTTGCTTCTACAAGCACTCAAGTTAGCCATGCTATGGAGTGAAAGTCGACCTCATCAAGTAGCTTGAGACGCCTTGATGGAACCTGCAGCGTCAAGGCTCAAGGTGCAAGCAACGCCAGTCAGTTCCGACAGACCTTGCTCATTGTGCTGCACAGTCCAGCACGCAAACGCTAGTCATGAGAGTCAGAATCATCACATCTGCAGCTTTTGCTGTTAGTCTAGAAATGCTTGTGGCAACTGCTCTGTCAATACACTGTGCAGTCCCCAGGGATAAATGCAGCACAACATTGCATGCTGAACAACAAAACAAAGCCAACAAGGCACAACACAACATTAAATTGAGAAAACAGAAAACCATAGTATGTGTACATTGACTGAATAAGCAAGTAATGCTTCAAAACAGTCATGTCAAACACCCAACAAGATCTGTCCTAAGATAAGTATAACTTTGAGTCAATTGCAATAAGAGGCTGTCATCACTGACTACCCTGTTAGAATGCATCAATTTCATCATGACAATGTCACAAGGTGGAACACATACACAAGGGAGATACATTGACACAAAGGCACAGTCAAAGCAAGTCAGATGAGGCTTGCTGCTTGAGCCAAAACCTCTGGCTGACTGCCGCCCGCTTGCTTCTATCTTTTTCTGGCTTAGTCCGGTTAGCAGGAGTTTGTTCCCAGGTGTGCCCGCTTGCATCCTGCCAGAAGGCCATTTTGCCGGACCTTGACAGGACCTGCTCAGGCCCAACACCATTCCTGGCAGTGTCATACTCTGCAGCTAGCGCAGGGTACAACGACTGCAGCGAGTTGCAGATGCAAGCTTTTTTGTTGGCACAACAGGGGCATCCACTATTGACGCCAATGCGGCTGCGTGGAGGGGCCACAAACAGGTGAGGTCGGCCTTTGGGGCAGTTGGTACAGATCCAGTGCACCATCTTGTTGCTTCCTGCCGTGATCTTGTCAGGATCGAGCCGTGCTCTCCTATTTCTCTCAAAGTCAAACTCCAGCATTGCAGGGTGCTTGCTCTCTGTCAAGCTTGGTAGTTTGTTCCAGGATCTATTGATGTTTGAGCACTTGGGACAACCACTCTGGCCGTCAACTTTGCGGTATATCTTGGCTTGCCAACTATGACCACACGATGGGCAGAGCCAATGCCTGCGGATGGAACTGCGTGCCATGACCTGGTCTGAAGTCAGCCCATTCTTGGCTGTGTCCCAGTAGGCTGCCACAGCTGGGGCCACAGTTGACAATGAGTTGTGTTGGCACAGACTGTTGTTGGTGCAGTAAGGGCATTGACTGTCCATATTCTGCCTTTTATCGATGCTGGTCAACCATTCATGCGGCAGCCCACATGGGCACTGGTCACAGCTCCACCACACGCGCAGATCACTGCCGACTGTGATCTGCCTGTCTCCCAAATGCTGATTTTTGGCACGATGCCACTGCGTCTGCAGCTCTGGCCTCAGGAGGCTGATATCAGGGCCTGCTGAGGACGGTTGCCCTCTTTGCTTGCAGCAGCACAGCGTTGAGTGTCCTGGTGCCAGCACAACCACAGTTCGGCTGTTGCACTTGACCTGAGACTGAGAAGCGGCTTCAAGTCAAAATGGAAGTGCAGTTACATACCAGATGCCTGCTTTTTGTTCCTCAGCAGTGGTATCAAACCATGGAAGGAGGAACCACGTCGCGATATTTGTTGCAAATCTGGAAGCTTGGCTTGCCTGCACACTGGTATTGGCTTACGACGCATAAGAACTGCCGTGTAGTGTACGAGAAGAAAGTTGCACTTGCCTGCTGTGGAGCGGTTGCCAAGCCCATGTTGCGCAGCAACTTCCCGTAGCCATGCTTCCGAATTTGAAGTCCCTCGTTCGCTACTTGAGCTTTCATCAGCCACAAAGCGATCACAGAACGCAAGGTTGCGATCGGTTGTCCAGCGGCAGCTCCGAAACCACGTCGGCAACAGAAGTGGGCATCATCAGTCATGTGTTCCCTTGATAGATTGGATCTCAGATACACGTTCCCAAGGATGTACTGATTTGCAGAGCTTGGTAATTATTTATAAAGCGCCTGGATCACAGGGATATTGTGTCAGATACAGCATGCATTCAGGCAAAGTTGTGTTAGGCTGCGCGATGCATTGAAATGCATTGGAACGCATCTCGGAGGCTATATTTACAGTCCTGCAGAAATGCTGAAGTCGAAAGCTGCTGAGAAACAATCGTAGCGGCTGTCGCTGGCTGTTAGGTCGAGGCTGACAGTCCTGACGGCCGGCCACGAGCGCAAGCACAACGCATGTAGAGCTGAAGTCGGAGGTTGTGTTAGTGGTTATACCTATATCAGAAGAGTACGAAGCCCTCAGAATGTGTGTGGAAGCTTGAGCGAAGACTCCACTCAGGCACAAGCAAATACTCGTCCACTCAGGCACAAGGCAAACAGGCTCGTGACCGGCGTGCTGACGCTGTCTGTAGCAGGTGCTGGTCGTCAGGAGGTTGTCGGCAGATGAGTCGCTGGTCGCTAGTCTGTGTAAGAGGTAAGGAAAGAAAGCGGCCTGCAGATATGCTAGCACTTTCGCAAAGTACTGGGGGCATTCCCCCGAAACGCCCAGGTTGAAAGCGGCATGGTTTCAGAGCAGACCATTACTTAAGCATCAAGGCACACTGTGCAGCAGATGCTAAAGCATCATGCGCAGCAATCTCATCATGTGCATGTGTAAGGCAGCGCTGTCATGAAAGCAACATAATCATGGAGCAATGTGCAGTGCATGTGATGGTTACGGTTAGGATAGTCATGTGGTGGGGAGGCTGGATGGGGGGCTTTCACCAAGGAGCTTGCTGTCGTCCCCAGACGTGAGCCTTGACCAAGGAGCTTAACACATAGGGCATGCAGATCAGAAGTGGTTTTTAAAAAGTCACGCAAACACGGTCTAGACAGTCAAATGTGTTGCATCAAAGACTGACAAAGCACAACATACTGCACTCTGAGCATCAGATGCTGTAACAGCAGTTGGCAAATGCTTTGGCTGACTCAGATATCAAAACATGACAGTGAGCCAGCTTTGTACAGATGCCGGACTCATCACCAATAGACAATACAATCACCGGTGCCAATCCACAACCAACACTAAGTCACAGCATCCTCATTGCTGCATGCTGGTCTAGGTGATAGGTTGGCTGCACGAGGCAGATATTCCATACCTACAACGAAGATGAAATGGCCACACCTGCTCCAGGAAGCAAGGCATGGGAGATGCGTCTGCTGCAGCACAAGCTTGCCAATGCTTCAAGCTTTTGAATGAGATGTGTGTGTATGCAGATCTAGACCTAGGCAGCTTGCATGCAAGGGCAGAAAGGAGAGTAGGGCTGGCCATTGGGTGCAGGCACTGCCAAGGAAATGACTGCCCAAACACGGGGCATATGCATTGTCAAGCCACATTTGACAGACGCTAGAGAGCCAACATGTCTCTGGATGATGGTTGGTGTGACTGCCGAGCCCTCAACGCCGCATGCTTGCCTGCAGGTTCAATGCACTGCATAGTATTGGCAGAGAGCGCCAGCTGTGCTGGACTCAACGGACACAATGATGTAAGGGGAGGCAAACGCAGTGAGCTGAGTGCCGTATGTGGCTATGAGTGCAGTGGCATCCACCTACAAATAAAGCCATGGGAGTGATGAAGCTGACAGCTGGGGATCAACAAGATCATGATATGCATCTGCACACTGCTCAGCATGACCTGGCACAGCACGGCATGGCACAGCACAGCACAGCATATCTGGCCCAGCGCGGCAAAACATGACATGGCACGTCAACCTGGCATTTTCGATGCACTGAGCAGCAGTGTGGACTGTTGCACAAGCGTACACAACTGCCCGCTTGCAGTTGCATATGGGCCAAAAGCTGAGAACGCAATGGCATGGAGTCATGCAGCTTACAGCATTTGTGCACCCAGAACAGACTGCTGCAATGCTTTTGCAGCTGAGCACTGATTTGCTCAGGAAACAAGACCTGCTTGTCACACCAGCGTAATATGATATTCAACTTTGCCTACGGACCTGGATGTCTCACTAAATAAGTCCTCCACAGCTCACCTGGCTGCTGGCTTTGGAAGCCCTCCTCCCAGCACAGGATTGGCATGCAGTCCTCATGCACTTGCTTTTGCAACAAGCTCCTTTGTTAGCCAGCAGGAACATTGTGCAACAGCAGCATGGCGCACTGCATCAATCAGAAATTGAATGCCGTGGAAGCATCAGCTGCAACAAGCCATATGGGAGTACCATCTCATAGGTGCACCCATACCCAGGGTGCAGCAGCAGGCACACCACTTTTTGAAACAATAGCAGAAAATGATGACCGTAGTCCTGGGATTCACTGCAAGACCTCAGCAGCACCAACAGCAGCATGGCTCTCATGGCCTGAGGTCAGGCGAGCTGGAAGATCATTCCTGCATGTCAGCAGCATTTGAGTTGTTATGTCAGGAGCATGGCACCTGCGCCATCTGCACGTAGAAGCATGCCTCTTCAGGATGCAACTTGACACGCAGCACCTGATTTGGGCAGCATCAAGGCGGCAACATCAAGCCCTTCGTTCAGACATTCTTTGGATGTCACCTGCTCTGCTGTTCAAGCAGAGTTGAGCATAAGAGCACGACAGTCCAGCCGGAGCTGCAGTGCACAGCAGGTTGCACATGAGGAGCAGGGCTGCCAACAAACCAGCAGGCATACCTGATGTACCTGGATAGGCTTGCTTTCCGAGGTACAGGCATGGCAGGAGTCAGGCAGACCAGCTGAATGACTGTTGTCCAAGCTCTGTAGTGAAAGGATGCCGGCTGAATGCTGCCCTGACCTGACATGCTGCGTGACCCAGTGAAACCTGTAGGCAACAGCAGAATGCATGAGCCTCACACAGGTCCCACAACACACTGCATGGGGAACATGGCACAGTGCCTGCCTTGTCAGAGCAAAGCCCAGCGCAATAAGCCAATTGTTGAGTGAGAGTCACACAAGCTGACAGGCGCTGACTGCCCTTGCAACACCTTGTACCTGCTCATGCTGAATGACCCAGGGCAGCACATCAAGCTTCAAGCACACCAACCAGCTATGGCATGACCCAGCAAAGCAAATGATGCATGCCTGGACCCACACCATCATAAGCTGCTTCATACAATATTCACATGTACTACACAGCAGAACAACACTGCTCTGGCTCACATGCATTCACCAAAATCTAATCTGAATCAGACGTTTGAAGCTTCCAGGCACACAAGGTAGCATTCTGGAACACAATTGGAGTGCAGTGGTTGTATCAGGAGAGAACACACGCTTAATGCCAAAACAACAGAAACATTGAAGTGACATGCACATCCAGAACAACTTGCTGAAACAGATAAAACTACAAGTCAACATAGAGACTGTTATGATCAAACGCCTTGAAACATAGCCATCAACCTTCATATGTACAAGCTCAACACATCCAAATGGCAGCTACGCTGTCCACACAGCACCTTCGTAGTAAGTCAGAGTATGCTTGCTGCTTGAGCCTAGACTTGGTAGATGCTCTTTTTGTCTGTTGGAAGCCGGGCGCAGTGCTCAAAAAAGGAGACTGTTCCCAAGTGTGTCCATTTGCACCCTTCCAAACAACAACTTTCATGGACCTTGGGATCCAACATGCTAGCTTTATAATGATGTGTGTGTGTCTGTTGACAGCTTGCATGCAAGTGCAAAAAGGTAAAGTACGTTCACCGCAATGGTGTGCAGGCATCGCGCAACAAATGACTGGCCGTGGCACTGAGCATTCTCATCCCATCTGACCTGGTAGATCCCCTCAGCTGATTGGGATCAACAAGTGCCGCTGCAGATGAAGGACGGGTTGTCTGCATTGAGTGTGGCAGGCCTCTGGCTGGACGGTTGTCCTTGCAAGGGTGCCTGCATCAGCAAAAGCATGTGAACATGTGCTATCTTGCCACAAAGCTTGGTCAATCCCATCAGATCTGCGCATTGCAGAACTTGGCTCCTTTTGAACGCTGTGCTCACAACTCAAACACAGCTGAAGTTGGCAGCCAAAGCAATTCGAGCTGCCTTTGCATGAGTAGTCACATACAATGCTTCACACACTTACGGAAAGTGGCTTCGTTCATATGAACATATGGCATGCATTTCAGCCCTTCAGCTCCTTTGCCTTTTGCATATATTGCTGTGAGCTGAAATGCCTGCTTGCATGGATGCAGGTGATCAAAACCTCACTCATGCAAGATTGTGCCACTCACACTGCTTTTTGACCCTGCCTCAGGCAGACCATGGTATGGTATTGCGGCTAGGGGTGTTGCAACCAGAGGCCGGCCAGTAACCACGCGAGGACCTGCTGCATGTCACCAGCAATGCTAGTAAGCTAGCAGAGAAGCATGATGTACCTGAACTTGAGGGAATTGTCTGGGAGGAGCTTGGCGGGCCATTTGAGTGGCTAGCGCTGTGCAGGCTTTGCAGGCAGAGCACCTCTGGCTGCTGCCTCCACTTGCAAGACCTGACGGCAAGCACATAAAAGGCTGTGAGACTGTACGCAGCAATGGCTACGTTCATGTTGCAAAGCATTGATGCAAGCAAGGTGTAAGGTCACAGGCAGCATGCAGCATACAAAAAGGATTGCAACTCCAGGGCTCCGGCATTGCCTGGCCTGAATCCATTTACGCTGGCATATATATATGGCGTGCAGTGCAATTAGTCATGTGTTGCAAGACATGTTTTTTGCACTCACCGTATGCAGGGCAGGTGATGTGGGCAGCAGCATCAGCAGCATCATGCCATGATAGCCCTCTTGGGGTGAGGTCAGGGGGGCTGACAGATTATTCATGCATGTCAGCATCTGGGCAACGTGACCCCTTCCTTGTCTCTCTGAGCTGCTGCTGTGTTTGACGTATGGCATCACTCCCACCTGCATATGAAAGTGTATGTCAACCTGACAAGTTACAAGTACTGTTGTGACCAGCTTGCAGGCAGTGACACCAATGCTACAGCTGTGACGGATCATGACAGATCATCCAGGCACTACACAAGGTGCTTTCTGCCTCAACCTGCAACCTGCAACCAGCAAATATTTGTGGTCGCCTGCAACCTCAGGGATGGATGCAGGACAAAGCTGTCTGCTAAACAACAAATGAAGGCCAGCAAGGCACAATAACAGATTGATTAGAGAGAAGAGAAAATCACAGTATGTGTGCATTGACTGAATAAGCAAGTCACACACGCTTGATGAAAAGATAAACAGGTAATGCTTCAAAATAGTCATGTCAAACACCCAACAAGATCTGTGCTAAGACATGTGTAATTTCAAGTCAATAGGAGGCTGTCATCACTGACTACCTTCAAGGCTTGTTACAAATCATCAAATCCAACATGACAATGGCAAAGGTAGAACACATACACAAGAGAGATACATTGCCACAAAGGCACAGTCAAAGAAAGTCAGATCAGGCTTGCTGCTTGAGCCTAGACAAGATTGCCGCTCGCTTCCTTCGTTGCTTTTCTGGCCGAGTACGGTGTGAAGGACTTTGTTCCCAGGAGTGCCCACTTGCATCCTTCCAACAGACCGTTTTGTCAGAGCCCGGCAGAACCTGCTCAGGCCCAACACCATTCTTGGCAGTGTCGTACTCTGCAGCCAGCGCGGGATACAACGACTGCAATGAGTTGCAGATGCAAGCTTTTTTGGTGGCACAGTAGGGACAACCCCTGTTGAGGCCAATGCGGTTGTGTGCACTTGCCACAAACAGGTGAGGTCGGCCTTTGGGGCAGTTGGTACAGATCCAGTGCACCATCTTGTTGCTTCCTGCCGTGATCTTGTCAGGATCAAGACCTGCTCTCCGGTTTCTCTCAAAGTCAAACTCCAGCATTGCAGGGTGCTTGCTCTCTGTCAAGCTTGGTAGTTTGTTCCAGGATCTATTGATGTTTGAGCACTTAGGACAACCGCTTTGATTGTTAAGTTTCACACATGTCCTGGCTTGCCAGCTGTGACCACATGATGGGCAGAGCCAGTGCCTGCGGGTGGTACTGCCTGCGATGACCTGGTCTGGAGTCAGCCCATTTTTGGCTGTGTCCCAGTACGCTGCCACAGCTGGGGCCACGGTCAACAGCGAGTTGTGTCGGCACAAAATGTTGTTGGTGCAGTAAGGGCACTGACTGTCAATATTCTGCCTTGAATAGACGGTGGTCAACCACTCGTGCGGACCCCCACTGGGACATTGGAAACAACTCCACCACACACGCAGATTGCTGCCGGTTGTGATCTGCCTGTCTCCCAGGTGCTGATTCTTGGCATGATGCCACTGCCTCTGCAGCTCTGGCCTCAGCATGCTGATGTCTGGACCTGCTGAAGACTGTTGCCGCGTTTGGTCGCAAGACCACATTCTGGAATGTCCTGGTGACAACACCACCCAAATTTGGACTGTCAAGAGCTGCTGCGGTGAGTGTGTAGGGGTTGCAGCTGCTTCAGGTAAACATAGAAGTGCGTGTACGTACCTGATGCCTGCAAGTTGTTGCTCATCAGCTGTGGGATTCCTCCGTCACGGAATGTTCCACGACCCAGCACGCGTTGCAGGCGCGGCAAGTTGAAACGCCTGCGTGCAAGTAATGGCTGCTGACGTGGAAGAGCTTGTATGTAGTCAGCAAGAAGAAAAGTGCACATGTCTGCTGTGGAGGAAACGCCGGATCCACCTCGCGCAGCACATTCCTGTCCCCAACCCTCACTCGCGACTTGAGCTTGACAAGGCCACACAGCGAGCACAGAAAGCACACGATGAGAGAGCCAGTGCGCCGTGCATCTCAAATCTTGAGACAGAGGCTCCGGAACCAGCCATCCACATTCTGGTGTTGGGGTTCACACCCGCCGTGCCGAATGCTGCTCTCTATGCGAGTTCTGATGGTCTATCGGCAAGTTTCAGGACCGTGCCAGCCCTGTTGTATGCATGCATCACGTTGCATCTTGTCACCACAACATTGTGTGATCTATTGAACGCAGGAGTATTAAGGCTTGAGAGGAGTTGCAGTGGTTGCTGATTGCAATTTGCCAGATGATCCCTATTCTCCACTGCAGCGTCCCTGCATCAAATGCACAAGAGTGGACATCAGTTACCAGCGCAGTTCTGCTGCAAGCGCAAACACGCAAGACTTCTGATCAGAGACACAGACTGCAAGCAAGTTAGGGTTGCTACTTCTGTCGAGACAGGCAAAATGTCGTTTTAAGGTACAAATGTTCTCTAAAAGTTTATTCAACTTGGCAGATGCGACTCCCCTAGCAAGAGCAGTGCTTTACCGTTTTCGTATTTGGAAATGGGCATGTATAGCAGTCAGACCCGTCAAGGATGTATATGACTTTGTTGCTGACCAAGTGCTAACATTACTGGATGATTGATGACATTGGTTTGGTGATGTGAGTATTGAGTAATTGCACAGCCCTAGTAGCAATGCAGTAGGCATTGACCGCTATCAAGTTGTTGCCTGAACCCTGTATGCTGCGTATGTAATGATTCATCTTAAGTCTATATAGACTGCAACAAAGTCTCGGCTGTGCAGCAACGTTGCTTGTTCATGCATACAACTTGACTGCATGTGTAGTGATGTGCACATGAGTGTCCAGAGCCCATGAAAATCCAAAGTGTCCTGTGTCAATTGACAACGTTGACAACGGTTAACCCTGCAGCATATGGTATCTGTATATGTCACTATGACAGGACATTTGTGCTCCAGCTCAACATAAAAAGCAAGGAACAAATCTCTCCAGCTCACGTTTGTTGCTGTGAACATACAGCACTGTTGTGGACAGAGCAGTCTTATGCAGCAGCTGCTTTGGTGGCCTCCTCAGCTTCTTCCATAGGAATATCCAGGCTGCCCAGGATACTGTCTGTGATTGCTGAGACACCCTCCTTGATCAGCACCACCAAATCACCTGCACATTTCATCCAAGATATTAGATTGCCAGGGAAAGATAATTGCAGTGTGCAGAGTCACTTATCATGCTTCCAACAGCATTACTCTCCTGACACTAATTCAATTGAAAGGGAGACAAATCAATTCGTTTGACTTTGCTGCAGAAGCCAATGCACTTGCAAGACATGAGACAGCACACTGCTTATGCTACTGCAGAAGCTGTCAGACTGTCATGCATGCCAAGGGTGATATGTGCAGGACGACAGAGTTAGGTCCTGAAGACTTGCCTGCTTCAAGAGAGTCGCCCTTGTCCACGCCCACATGCCTGACAAGGCCATCACACGGGGACTGCACAGCTGTCTCCATCTTCATGGCAGACAGCACTGCCAGCTTCTGTCCAGCCTTCACCAGTGACCCTGCACAGTAATGCTGCGTCTGAACATCCATCAAGCCCTGATCAATTCTCTGCCAGACTAAGATCTGATAATGGCAGAGACATGATGAAGGCAAACACTTGATCAAGATAACTGTGCATGCAATTCACATAATCTGAGCATGCTTGATTAGCAAGTCACCATCTTGCTATCAAAGTCAAGCCAGACACAACCATCTTTTCTACACCCACAGGAGGTACACAGTCATGCCAGAGTAGCATCCTAATGCACATCTGTGCAAACCCAGTTGCCATCATAGTGGCCTAAACGTGCAGCAGCCATGCCAACCTGGCTTGGCAGTGACTTCAATGACTTCGCCAGCCATGGGGGCCCCTACAGACCCCAACACATCAGGGAGTGCCTTCTCCCTGGCAGCCTTTCTGATGGGGCCTCCCCCTTCACCCTGGTCTGTAGTGTCCACTATCTCCACTGTCCTCGGCACTCCGTTGGTCTCAAAGAACACCTCCCTGCAGCACAATATGCAACAGAGTCATACACCTAGTCTTGTTACTTGGCCGCCTGCTCATTACACAGGTTTTGTCTGTTTGGTGTTATGTTGGCAAATGGCCTTTTCTTGGGAGTATGGTCCATCAAGGTAAAGGCAAACGCAAACGCAAAGGGGAGGGGCAGGGGAAGGGGGAGAGGGAAGGGGACGGGGAGGGGAAGGGGAAAGGAGAAGGGCAGGGCATTGAAGGGTAACAATCAAGGGCAGGCACAGGGACAAGGGAGAGGTGAGACCTGACCTGGTGCCATTGGGCTGTAGCTCGCCCATGGCTCTGTACTTGATGTGGGTGATGTTGCCCTTGCTGATCTCCACCTCCACCTCTTCATCTTCATCCAAGGGCGTTAGAAAAGCCCTGGTGGGGATGGCCTCTGTGTACTTGCTGTACTTGCCCTGCCAGTTCCTGCAGCCGTCAACCTTGTCTGGCTGCAAAGTGCGATAAGGTAGTGGCAGTGTCATTCCTGCTGACTTACTGTATGGTGAGTCACTAATCGTTGAGTGCCATTAAGCATGGTTGAGGTTTGATGTCACCAAGTTTCAGGTTGATTTGTTTAGCTTTGTGTGTCATGGAGTATCATTGACTGTCATATGAGTGTAATGTGCTGGCTGATGCAAGGCAATCAGCAACCGGCTATATCAAGTATGGGGGCAAGAAGGAAAGGTTCTCACTTGAACTCGTCAAAGACCTGGGGGTACATGGCGGAGGACATGACATCTCGGTAGGTGATGCTATTCTTGCCGTGCTTGTCCTTCAGGTCCATCTCCAGCTGCCTTAGGTTGACTGGGGACAGCCCTGCCCCCGGCCGCCCCTGCCCACACAGTTGAAGAGCATTGACAATATCACCATGTGAGAATGGTGTGTGGCTGCCATACAAGCAGACATGCGTACATGTGATAGAAGACAGAGACGGACAGAAAGACAGACAGGCAGACAGACAGACAGGCAGGCAGGCAGAACACATCAATGGGTGTCATATGCACAGACAGCCGGACATGCCCAGGTAGGCAGGCAGGCACTTGAGCAGACAACCACAGCAATCAGCTACTTCCTGGATAGATGCAAATGGTGTAGAATGGATGCATATTGCAGGCAGTCCAGGCTTTTGTCGATCATCAAGGCTCTCATAAAACCTCATTGTCGAAACTCAAACTGCACTGCACTGCACTGCACTGCACTGCCATGGAACATACCCATACAGCAATGATGAAATTGGGCAGGCTTGAAGCAGTACCTCAATCTTCTTCTTGTCCTTGATGACTCTGCTGGTGAGGGGCTCAGGGAAGCCCCCAGCTGGCTGCCCCAAGTTCCCTTGTAGGAACTCCACCACACTGCATGCACATAGTCATTGTAACACATTGCAGCATATCACCACACACAGCCCAACACCCTTAGACCAACAGCCACATTGCTGCTTGCATCAACTGTGGTGTAGCAAACATGTTTCATACTAGATATTCAAACATCTGTGTCCAAGCTCACTTGACGGCTTGAGTCATTGGAATGCACTGAGCAGCACACGTAGCACATCAACGCCCTTATAACAGAGCGTTTCACGGCCATAAAATGAGCGAAATGGCTGATGTCTTGTGTTACATTCTACACACTACAATACATTTCATAATTTTCTTACTTCGCCAAAACAGAATACACAAAAAGATGGCAACAGGTTGACCTTGAAAACAGAGATACAGTACAATATGGTTGTTGTTGATACTGACCTGCCAGGTAGATTGAGGCTGCCTGCTTTCTCCACCAGCTTTGTGTCATCCAGGTCATTCTGCACCATGAACTGAGCAAGGTCCCCAACCACCTTGCTGCTTGGCGTCACCTGCAGCCGCCACAAGTACTCTGTGCATCTGTACACTTCTGATCAAATGTGTCGTATTGACTCTGAACGTCTTCTCAGAATGAAGCACCGAACAAATGTCCTTGTGCACAAAGATCGGCTGCATCTCATTGTGAATTCAATGTAGTATCTTCAGGTGACAAGGATGCTCTGCCACCACCTCACAAAAGACATAAGAGCCTGGTAAGAGCAGAGATGTGATGCAGAGCCTGCTGAGGCACGCAGCGTGGACCAAGTGAGGCTGTTGAACCTTGACAATGTCCCCCAGGGCTCTGTTGGCTTGTGCATAGGCAGTCTTCACCTTCTCCCATTGCTCCCCCAGCCCCAGAGACAGAGACTGCAACCCCCAGGAACACTTAGCATGCCTGGGCCGCAAAGGTGTGGCAGATGTCGGTTCAACACACAAGAGATTCAAACAATTTGCAGCTGGGGTGGGGATGCTAGACAGCCACACGCAATGCATGACTGACAGCTGCGGCTGACATGAGTCATCTCTTCTTGGTCATGTACTTGACTGCGCGTTGTATTGCATGTGCTGACACTATGGCAACATTGGCTGTATGTACCTGAATCTAGGGAGAGAGACATTTGAAATGACTGAATCAATGATTCAATGATGTAGTGAGTGAGTGAGTGAGCGAGTGAGCGAGTGGGTGAGTGGGTGAGTGGGTGAGTGGGTGAGTGAGTGAGCGAGTGAGGCAGGAAAGAACTGATGAATGAAAGAATGAATGAGAGTGTAGCAAGGTTGATAACGCCTAGGTAGTATACCTGGAACTTGAGGTTGGTGTACTGGCCTCCAGGCATCTCATGCTGGTACACATCTGAGCTGGTGCTGCGCAGGTCCGACTCAAAGGGCGCATACAACCCTCTCGTTTGCTCCCAGAATGTATTCAACCTGCATCACAACTCACCACCAGATTACGCTGTGCTGGCAATGTACAGTCAGCAAGCACTAGCAGGGGCCAAGCATAGGCTTTGTGTATGTTCTCAGAGAGCTGCGCCACAGCATGCAAAGAGAACAGGTTGATCGGCATGACTCTCATGACAAAAGAACTTAGCCTATCTGAAACCCTTTCAAAGATCAAAGAAGCAGCGTCTGACAAGTGCCAGAGAGTGTCAGGACTAGTGGGTGTCTATCAACAGGGAGCAGGCAGGAGCCACCAAATCAACAGGGAGCAGGCAGGAACCAAACCTGGCAAGCTGATTGGGGTTGATGCCGGTGTCCAGATCTGTGCCATGTAGGGCATTCACCAGCGCCCCTAGGGAGGGCTGCGAGGTGGCCCCAGACATGCTGTCTATGCAGCAGTCTATGATGTCTGCCCCTGCCTCTGCGCATGCCAGCTGTGTGGCCACGCCTGTGCCGGCGGTGTCGTGGGTGTGTACATGAATGGGCATGTCTGGAAATTGTTTCCTGCAAACAAAACGTAAAGATGCCGCCAGTAACATCAATGAGATAACAGTAAAATCAGTCAATGGCATGTTGTGGATATGTATGATGCAAGACCTGTGCTTGCAAATATGGGCCTGCATGAGCTAGGTAGATGCAAGGCCACCCTTGGGCTTCCAGATTACGAAGGAGCTTGAGCTGATTTGGTGCTGCCTTAGTTCAGATGTCACAAAGCTGGAGCACACTGCTGCATGCAGCCAGTTTGTGCTCTATGCAGGAGCAGGATGAAGACAAGCCATGCTGCAGACAAACTTGGATCCTGGTGCATGTGAGCATACTGACGTAGCAGGCAATGAACAAGGCAATCATGCCCATCATCATCAACCACGCACAGCATGGATATTCTTATGCATGCCACTCTAATGCATTTGTGCTTTATCCACCTGAAGTTTTTTGTGACTGCCAGAGCAGCTCAAGGCTGCATGATTTTGGTCGACAGTGTCTTGTGAAATGTAAAAACAGAGAGCATTGAGGCAAATTTCAATGAACATGCTTGACACTACCTTCTGTTCAGTATGTCCTTTTCCACCACCATGGGAGGTAACAAATATGAGTGTACCTGAGGGCTCCTATGAGCATGGTGGCAGCTCTTGGCTTGAGCAGGCCAGCCATGTCCTTGATGGCCAGGGTGTGTATGCCATGACCCACCAACTCATCCGCCAGCTTCAGGTAGTACTCCAGATCATACTGCGCATTGCACATGCATGGCAACAAGGCTCGACAAGTGGCACAACATGCAAAGGCAGTGATCCAGATCATACTGCACATTGCACTTGCATGCTGAAAAGGCTGAACCAGTTGCGCAACATGCAAAGGCCGCTTCAGGTAGTGATTGGCATTATATTGCACCTTGCATACACAACACTCACTAGCTGAATAAGCAGTGCAACATGCAACGAAGATATGACTGAATGTCCGACAAGAAGCTGCATTGAAAAGTTGATAGGTGATTGCGCTGCTGAAGGCAAATAGCATAGAGGACTTGCAGCATATATTGCAGCACAGATAGGCTTCATGTACAAGAACATAGCGTCAAGGTGCGGGAAGTGTTACAATGCACTGACTACAAAGACACACTTTCTGCTAGGACTGCCCAAACCCTTGTTTGGACACCTCTCCAGTACAGCAGCGTTTCTTCAGCTCCCATGCATGACTAAGAACACACAGCGCAAAGTAGTACTGATGCCGTGCAAGCACTACCACAGTCAAGAGCATGTGCATACAATGCGTGCTGGACCTGGTAGGCTTAGCTTGTACCTTTTTCTTGCTGGGGTTAGAGACATCCCCAGTATAGCACAGGGTCCCCTCAGCCACCCCACCCCCCCGGTGGACAGAGTCTATCCCAAACTTCAGGTTGTCTATGTAATTCAGGGAGTCAAAAACCCTGAAGATGTCCACGCCCGCTACTCTAGCTTCTTTCACGAAGGCGTTGACTACATTGTCGGCATATGAGGTGTACCCCACAGCATTGACCCCTCTCAAAAGCATCTGCAAGGATGTCGCACACAAGTCAAGATGGTTTGCTGCTTGCCAGCTACCACGGCATGATCTACCGTGTGGTGTGCATAAAGGAGACAACACAGTAGACAGCATTGGTTTTTCTCTTTGACATCTGTGTAGCATTGGCTTTTCTCATCAACATATCTGTTTTTCTTGTCAACATCTGTGGGAGCATTATGAGAAGGCAAAACTATCTTGAAAGCCACCCCAGCAAGTGGAGTCATATGCAGGCTTGACAGCTAGTACATGCAACAGAGTATGACACACTTTCTGTGCTCTGATGCCTTTTGACAAAGGCACACGTGCATAAGAAAGAATGAACCGAAATGGAAACTTTCAAACTTCCATAAAGAGAGGCTTCAGATGGGCCTTGCAGCCCGTCTTGTTCAGGGGTGGGGGTCAAGACCTAGCCTTGGGCCTGTCAGGCACGCACCAACAACCAGAAATGCATCAACACAGACGCCTGCCGTATATCCTATTCAAATCTCAAAACTCAACCACGAAGGACAGTAGCTCCCTGTGCATCACCTGGAATGGGATGTTTGGGATGCGCTCTCTCAGCAGCTCCAGGCGTCGCCAGGGGCACTCATGCAAGAAGCGCAGGGCAACATCAAAGGTGGCCCCACCCCACACTTCCAAAGAGGCAGCCTCCTTCATGACATGCGAGGTGGCACTGGCAGCTTTGAGCATGTCATGTGTACGCATGCGGGTTGCCAGTAGACTCTGATGAGCGTCTCGCCTGCAGTTGTGCACGGCAAAAGTCATGTAGCTGTTCAAGCAACGCTGTATTGTCTGATGTTCACCAATTGAAGTTGAATCACGACATTGGTGGTACTCTGAACAAGCCCGTCTGGAGGAGAGCTGACTTGCGTCGCATGCACCTGATGCATGTTGACTAAGCTTGTGTTTTGAGAACTGTTTTTTTTTACTGTTATTATTACTATCAGTGTTATTGTTATTATTACTATTGTTGCTAGTATTATTATTGTTGTTATTGTTGTTATTGGTATTGTTGTAAAAGCAGATGATGCGGTCTGGGGCCTGGGCTGTAACATGTGGCGCTGCACAGACAGTCTTTAGCAGATTGTGTGTATGCATGCAGGATCCTGACAGACCCTGTATGCATTTTGCCTGTATTGACACTTGGCGCTCATATAGGGGAAGACAGCTGATGAAGCAGATTTAGTGCTAAAGTCTAGAGCAGCTGCAGACACTCGCGTCAGCACAAACGTGTAGTGACCAGGGCTTGCAGAGCTAGCAACCCCTTTTCTTGCCCCTTCCTGAATTTCTGCATCAACAACTGATTTCAAACTTGGATCTTAGTTAACCATGCCTAATCCAGTCCTTGCCTGCCCACAGCCACAAGCAGCAGACTTATATCACACTGTTGGTAGACATCCACATTGCACAGCCTTAGCTGCTGTTGTCACTTGATTGGCAGTGAGGCAGTCAGCAGAGTCTCACATGGTAGTATCAGTGATGAGGGCTCCCTTGTGAGCCCTGATGGCCTGACCCCACTTCTCAGGGCCCTCCTTCACCAGCAGATCCCTCCAGCCTGAGGGAGGCTGACTGCCCATCCCCTGGACATGGGGGGGTGGGGGGGTGATCAGAGAAGGGGGATTGCCCACTGCTCCAGGGTGTGATGGCCCATTCACAACCTGTACACCCGGAGCTACTCATGTCAGCAGGCTGCCATGTGACACACAGCAGTCTCTGTATCATGGTAGGCAGCGTCTGTCCGGCGTTAGTGTGGCCAATAGCCTGCATACTCAGTTGCTGATTGAGACTCTGGCCCAGTCAAGCACCAGATTGGAGGCCCTATGCTGTGTGATGAACTTATGGCACAGGCAGATGACTAACAGTGGCTTGTTGATCTCACCAGCTCTGCTAGGTATGTCAGGACTCCAGAGGACTGGCTGGCAGCGTCGTGGTGGAAGTCAAACAGCTGAGGGTTATCCTCTATGAAAGATGTGGTAGCATAGCCAGACAGGAACTCAGGGTGCCGCAAGACATTTTCCAGAAACAGGATGTTGGTCTTCACCCCTCTGATCTGGAACTCGTACAGGGCACGCTGCATCTTTTGAATCGCGTGGATGTAGCTGTTGGACCGCACTATGACCTGCAAATCACCAAAATTTGTGATTCTTCCCTGAATCTAAAAGGAGCCGTTGTGGGTGTCATGAGTCCAGTACTGCAGGCTAGGCTGGGCAATGTGCTCAGCAGCCACAAAAACATGAGGGACTTGTTTTGCTGCAAATCCAGAACCAATGCTCCGTAATAGACCACGCCACAGGGAGAAAAAGCCATTTGCCGTGCGGACTGTATACCATTTTCAAACCTGGAGTGGCTGGCTTTGTACGTCTCATGAGGAAGGTGCGTAGACACAGCTTCCTGTTGTACTGCATTGATTACATCATGCCATGCGTGTGACATATGCAAGGGGAGAAAGACTGCTCTCACCTTGACCAGCAGGGAATCATAATGGCGGGAAACCACATTGCCAGCTGTCATGGCACCATCTAGCCGGATTCCCGGCCCTCCTGGAGACCGGTAGGCTTGAATACGCCCAGAGTCTGGCTGCACAAATGCCAAGCTGTTGTCAGTACATGTTTTGTCGTGTCTGATGTTGCTATCAGCAAGGATGCAAGACTTGCAGCACAATGTGCAGCTCAGCCTTGCATGTGTCGGAGCACATGTCATGTTTAGTGTGTCTGTGCAGGGATGGCAGCACACGGCGCAGCTCAGCATCTGTCAAAGTATCACCCTGCTATAGAATTATGGCAACTTTTGCAAGCAGCCAGCTTTGCCTCATAGAGGATGGCCAAAAGCAAAGCATGCAAAACAGCCCAGCCCAGCCCAGCCCAGCACAGCACAGCACAGCACAGCACAGCACAGCACAAACTGAACCTACAAGACACAGCATGAGACCACAGCAGCTGCACTGAGCTGCTCTCTCCACATACTCACAGCAAGGCATCAATCCCCAGAACATCGGTGCAAGTCCAACCTGGAAGTTTCTCTCAGGGTCTTCACAGGTGATTCTGCACTGGATGGCATACCCCCTGGGCGGTGGTATGTCCTCCTGCTTGCCAATGCCCAGGCTCTCCAAGGTAGCTCCTCCTGCAATCTTGATCTGGGCTTGCACCAGATCAATCTGTGTGATCTCCTCTGTCACAGTGTGCTCTACCTGCACCGCAAGAGCCAACAGCTTCTTCAAACAAGCCTTCCATGCAACCTCCGGGGCATCTTTCAAGCTGTCCAGCAGACTTGGTGTCCTTGGACCTCTGCGCTGCCTTGTCGACAAGTCTGAGGGATGTGCAGGACAACTGTTGCATCCTGCAGCGTCTTGGGATGGATGCACTTTATCCTAGGAAGCCTTGCTACAACATGGCATTCAGTCCTTGCCTGCATGCTGAAGCGCAGCATCATGCCACAAGTAGATGTATAAGACAGACTTTGTCTTGATCCTATGTTACTCATGACTGGCATGTTTGCAGGGTGCCCACCTGTATCCTGGGATTGACCTCCAGGAAGTAGTAGTCGCCGTTCTTGTCAACCATGAACTCCACCGTTCCGGCGTTGCGGTATTTCAAATGGTGTGCTATCTTGAGGGCATCACGATGCAGCGCCTGCCGGACCTTGTCATCCAGTCCGTATGCGGGTGCTAGCTCTACCACCTGCCACAAACTACTGTGTTGTTGAGAGGTGGACGCTAAGGTGGTGTTACGCGTGATGCACCACAACTGTTTGTCATGTGCAAACAGGGGACATTGGTGCTAGTGTCCTTGGCAAGATCACAAGCAGGGCAGGGCAGGGCAGGGCAGGGCAAGGCAGGGCAGGGCAGGGCAGGGCAGGGCAAGGCAGGGCAGGGCAGGGCAGGGCAGGGCAGGGCAGGGCAGGGCAGGGCAGGGCAAGGGCAGAGCCAAGCAGGGCAAGGGCATAGCCAAGGAGGGCAACGGCATGGCCAAGCAGGGCAAGAGCAAAGCAGACAGGGCATCATGCGACATTATGCACTGTCTCGATGGTGGCACCATGCATCAAGGATTTAGGCCGCACCATGATGCACTCAGCTGTGAGGACGGACACTATACTGTTCCTGACACCAAGGCATAGCAACTTGACTGAAGATCACCTTCTGGTGGCGCCGTTGCACAGAGCAGTCCCTCTCATACAAGTGCACCACATTGCCATGGTTGTCACCCAGAATCTGCACTTCAATGTGCCTGGGCGACTCCACATACTTCTCAATGAACATGCGCCCATCCCCAAAGGCTGCCTTGGCTTCATTGCTAGCTCTTGCAAAAGAGTCCTCCAAAAACTCCTCTGCATACCGCAAACCACATTATCAGTCACACAATGCTGACAAATGCACTCCTCCCCGATGTGTTTGACCTTGGTGCCGGCTCTTGCACACATCAACTTCTTTGCACACACTCGCAGCGCAGCATGATGAAGGAAGCCAGGTTTCACTACGTGTGATTCACAACTCCTAGTATAGGTCTCTGTGTTATTGTGCCTCTGGTGTGGCAGTACATGTTTCAGGCAAATGTGCTCACAGTGCTGGGGATACATGACAAATGCATTGATCTGTATGCAGCCTCACACCTCGATGCACAGACCTGAATGCACCAAGAGGTGTTCTTTGACTTGGTCGTTGAATGGCCTGAAGTGATGTGGCACAACACAGGAAGGGGTTAGCTGACCTGATTTTGCACCTGTCAGGCAGTGAACTGATAAGTGGGTATGAAGTGTGTTGTGGACCTCGCAAACAGTGAACTGGTAGGTGGGCATCAAGTAAGTAACTGCAGGATGTGCTGCACCATATGAGGTATTTCACGGCAGTTGTTGAGTCCTTGCAATCTGCTGGGCAACAATTGGCTGAATTCCCATGATGGCAAAATTTGGAACTTTCTTATTTTCATTTTCTTGTGTGGTACCTTGGTGTACCACCCTCATGCCCCGCCCACCCCCACCCATAGCAGCCTTCAGGATGACAGGGAAGCCTGCCCCCTTGGCAAACTTGAGGGCTGACTGCGCATCAGTGATGGGGTCCTTGGAGCCAGGCACTGTTGGTACTCCGCATTCCTCTGCTAACCTCCTGGCTGTGGTTTTATCTCCCATAGCCTGTGAAGGCACGTTCCGTACAGTGATTCAGTCACTGTGGGCCTTTGTGATGAACTAGGCCTTGCTCGACAACACATGTTCACGCACCATACCCTGACGCAAGCATTATATGTGTTATCTGTATTGAGCCACATGTACACCCAAATGTCAAGCAACATATTCAAGAACATTGACGTGTTGACCATGGCACAACAGGTGTTCATGAGTGCTTGCTGTCTGTCTGACTGAGGTGATGCGTCACAGCACAGCCAAGGTATGCACATTTTGCTGTTTGCAGCCTGCATGGGTGCTGGAGTCAACATCTCAGCCAGACAGATAGCAACAGAATATGAGTGCTGATACTCCAGGCTGCTGCCTCAGGAGGGTCCCATTGTGATTGTTGAAAGGCATACACTTTTTTCTCTTCTGTAAGTGCCAGGGTAAAATGCATCCAGGCAGTACAGTTTGCCACAAAGGCACTTTGACCCATACCTCAATAGTCTTGGCTGTTGGGCCAATGAATACAATTCCTTCCTCGCCACACCTTCTGGCGAAGGTGGTGTTCTCGCTGAGGAAGCCGTACCCTGGGTGGATTGCATCCACAGACTGCTGCTTAGCAAGGGCAATGATGGCTTCAACGTCTAGGTAACTCTGCACTGGAGTCATCTCTGGACCACTGATCTCATAGGACTCGTCTGCCTTGTACCTATGTGGCTGCAGCCTGTCGGCTGGGCTGTAGATGGCCAGCTGCATGCCACAAAATTGTTAGGTCCAGTTTTTGCAATGCTAAAGACCTGTGGTGTGTGCACAACTGTATAGACAGCACAGGTGGCAGCTCGTGCTGAGCAGCTTCTGGCATAGGGAGCATGACTGGATGAGAGGCTGAACTTCTGCAATGTGCTCAAGGCATGCCTACTTGTATCAGTGACAGCGCTGGCAACATACACTCCTTGCAATGCATGGGCAGCAGGTGAAACTTTCAGCAGTTGGGCTGCAGCATGAACTGTATGGGGCCTGTGCATTTTCATAGGAAACGCACAAACACTCAATTGGAATACTTGTCTCGTGTTGTGGCAGGGTTGCAGATGAAAGCCTGAAGGCATTTGGGCAGTGGTCATTTACCGTTCTCAAGCCCAACTCAGTACCAGCCCGAAAGACTCTGACAGCTATTTCTCCACGGTTTGCACACAGTATTTTCTTGAAAGGTGTCTCATCTGATTCTTCAATCTGCACCAAGGCAGTCGAGAGCTTGTGTTGACCTGCTTTGCAAGCATGTTTATAGCAGATCTCTAAGTACTGTGCACATTGCTTTGACAGCCTACCACAATGCCATTGTCGTTCACTGTAGGAGTCGAAACTCTGTCGTGCCCTGAGTAATTCTTCAGACAGGTGATCGGAAGCAGCTTGCTGACAGCTACGCTCGGACGACGTGCGAAACGAGCTGACATTTTGCATCTGCAAGTTGTGGGCAGCAAGGCAGCGCGCTGATGACTGCCTAGCCCCTGAGAAACAGGCATGTGGCCGTGGATCGACTGCATGCTTGGAGACCTATGTGGTATGTGTGTCACTCAGATTTATGTTTGCGGCATTGCAGCCATGGCATCTTGGTGACAGGTTCAACGATGGCCTTTCTCCCTCTGTAGCAGCGCGTTACACAGCGTGATTGCGAGTCCTAAATCGAGATGGCACTCCAACTAACTCGCTGCAAAGCTGATGACTCACTTTCGTGATAAATGAGGCATATCATATTATAATTAGTAAGATCATTGACGTTGATAGGAGGGTTGTACAGGGCGTTTGTGCTATCGACAAGCGAGCTTTGGGGTGTGTTGTGCTGGTCAACAATAAGCGCAGGACTGTTTACTCCAACAAGGCCACTGACTGCAGCAAATGCCCCCTAGCTGAGACTCCACAAGGACTTACAGCTTTCAGCTTTCAGAGGCTGTCGCACCTGTAAACTGGCAGCTACTGAAACATGACAGGGTAGCATGATGCGGGCAACATCGCGCACAACTGTAAGGGCGCCGGTGCAAATCAGCCGTAGCAATGCTGCTCGCAAGAGGGACCAAGTGCGTTTCGCAAAGCAAACACCAACCGAAAGCACACTCCTGCCGCTTCTGGATGCTTTGGCTTGTGGTGTAGCGTAGCTGCGGAGCACAAGAATCTATATTACATGTCACCTGTCTGGCTTAGCTGACTTTGCCGGTCCGCCAGGACGAGGAGGGGCCTGCACCTTCAGATCAAGCTCCGGGTGAGCACTCTGATTACAGAACCAAGTACATCTGGGTCTGTTTTACTGACATGACATCCACAAGCAACCAACGCAGCACTGCAGTTGCGACAAACCGTTTTCGTTTCTTATCTGACAGCTCGTGAAGTCTATGGTTGCCTGCACGACAGCTTTTGTGAATTGGTCAGGTCCTCTCATGTCTGTTGCAAATTATGTTCTGACTTGTCATTTCTGGCTAAGTGCAAGGGCTCCATCAAAGCTACGCGTCGCTCAGCAAGTCAGCCTCAAAGCTCGGCTGAGGAGTTATGGCTTTGCTGGAGTTGCGGCTTATGGCCTGCTGAATACTATGTACTATATCACAGCCTTTCTCTTCTTCTGGACTCATGTTGCAAAGGTTCCAAGAGGTGAGCTTTTGTTGCATATGTCGAGCATATTCAAGGAACTAGCAGTATCTGTCACCAACATATGTCTATTCCCCTGCGGTCAAGCCAATTCAATCTCTAATCAGTTTGAGTAGTGTGCACAGGTCATGTGCAAGGTCTGTTTTTATGAACTCAATCTGCCATCATTTGTACAAAGCTGTGATGTATGCTGCTCACTGCATGCTTCAGGGTTGGGTCTGGCAGAGACAGCAAAGAGGTTTGTGGGCGTGATGAGCTTGACCTGGGCTGGTAGTCAAGTGACCAAGGTGCCTTGTCCCAACCGCTGTTGCGTGACTAGCTGTAGCAACCTGCACCTGCGCTGTTCTCTGACAAGTAGATCAAGCTGTGATCAAAAGCTGTCCTGGCTCCTGTCAGAATCAACGCTAAGGTTGACCATTCAAACATTGCTTTTGGCAAAATTTTGTGCCTGTGTTTTTTTTGGGTTTCTGGCATCATTCTTTGCTGGCAGTGATCTGGAGCAGCTGCCTGTTTGAGCACCACTGTCGTTCAGTGCTCCTGCAGGAGTATCTTTGGTAGCATTTTCTGCAGTGCCTGAAGTATGCACACCCAGAAGTTCACGGTCAATCACTGCAGGTCATTGCAGTTGTCACAACAACATGCAACAACTTGTGAGGGATATCTTGCGCAGTTTTGCACAAACTGTGCATACTTGCAGGTGGCAAGGATAGCTGCAGCTCTTGCACTGGCGCCATTGCTGGACAATGCCTGCCATGTGGCACAGCAAAAGCTGGGATTGACCTCCAAACGCACTGCTTTGAGCCTAGTGGTGTTGTCCTGCATTGCATTGGCGTCACTGTGCTTTGGAGCCACAGTCCTTGTGTGGGCCTGACTTCAGATGCTGGCCAATGGATGGCTTGGAAAAACTGGCCCGGGCATGTACTCAACATACCTGCTGACTGCACATTAGCATTTGTAGATTCACCTGAATTTCAGCTTTGGAAGCCTCATGATGCTGTCAAGCCAATCTCTGGCTGTTGCAACAGGGCACAATGAGCCAAGGGGCATCCAGTGCGCAATGTGAGGTTTTACCCTAAAACAGCTGTCAGATGGGTTGGACTAAACCATTAGCATTGATCCCTATTGAAAAGTCTCACATGCATGTACATGTCTGTGAAGCACAAACTCTTTCTTCCACCTTCGAAAATTCTCTTTGCTGGTCATCATTGCTATTGCGCAGCTCGTAGTGGGGGATGGTTGAGGCCTCCTGCGACGAATGTATGTCTGTAGACGATGAGTTAATCAGTGGGGGCTGCCGCCCCTGCTACAGCCTGCCAGGTACAATGTGCATTGTCATGCTCGTCACAAGGAGCGAATTCTATCTAATTGGCTGAGCGCTGCAGAAACTGGCTGTGATGTAACACAAACGCTGGGCTGAGAGCCATTTGTGTACATCAGCGTATACGTAGCAGCACCTTTTGCTTGGGAAAGCTATTGGCAACAGCAAAGTGAGCGAGCATGACAGGCTTGACAACACTGCAAGATAGCCTTGTGGCAGAGACAGATGTGATGTAAGCAGGCACAACCAAAGTGTCTGCCTGTGGTGCAGAGCCAAGCTCGATAAGCCAGAGTTTGAGTAAGCTTGTAGGCATGTAACTGCCTTTGCAGAGCCTCGCATTCAGCCAGCCAGGCAAGCTGAAAACAGATCTCGAGCATATCAGTCAGGATTGGCATAAGCAGCAAAGCAAATGACGCACTTTTGAACTCACACCATCGCAAACTGCTTCATGCAGCAGGTTGCTGAACAAACACTTGTTGCGTATCGTTTGCTTGCACAGTGTGTATACAATGACTGTATTAGCAAACTACGCATGTTTATATAGACATACATGAACAAACAGCAGAGAATCATACAAACTATTCATCTCAATTGCACATCAAAAAGCACCTTGCTACACCACACAAAGTTACAAGTCAATGCAGAGGTTGTGTTACCAAATGCCTTGAAACCATGATTTAGCTTCAGCATGTAAAGGTTCAACACATACTCAAGAGAGCTACATTGTCAGGGCCAAAGGCACGTTCAAGGTTAGTCAGATCATGCTTGCTGCTTCAGCCTAAACCTGGTTGACGCTCTTTTACTTCTGCCCTTGTCTGGCTGGCTGCAATGACAAGGAGTTTGTTCCCAGGTGTGCCCACATGCATCCTTCAAAAATATCATTTTTTTGGACCTTGACGGAACCTGCAGGCTCTCAGCAGCTGCTTAAGGCCAACACCATTCCTTACAGTGTCACACTCTGCAGCTAGCGCAGGGTACAATGACTGCAGCGAGTTGCAAATGCAAGCTTTGATGCTTGCACAATAAGAGCAACCACGATTGAGCACAATTTGCTTTTGTGGACTTGCCACAAACAGATGTGGCTGAGCTTTGGGGCAAATCCAGTGCGCCATGGCTGTGCGTCCTGCCATAGGTTTGTCAGGATCGAGACTTGCTCTCCAGTTCCTCTCAAAAACAACCTCCATCGTTGCAGGGTGCTTGCTATGCATCAAGCTTTATTGTCTGCTGATCATTCTGGGCACCCACTCTTGTTGATGACTTTGACACATATCCTGGCATGCCAGCTGTGGCCACATGATGGGTAGAGCCAATGCTTGCAAGCATGACTGCGTTCCGTGACCTAGTCCGGACTCAGCCCAATTTTGGCTGTGTCCTGTTATGGTGCCACAGCTGGGGCCATGGTCAACGGCGAGTTGTGTTGACACAGCCTGTTGTTTGTGCACAAGGGCACTTGTGGTCCATATTCTGCCTGGCGTCAGTGATTGTCAGCCGTTTGTGCAGAAGCCCACTGGGACACTGGTCACAACTCCACCGTTCTTGCAAGCCACTGTTGGTGCGATGTGTCTGTTCCCCAAGAGCTGATTTTTGGCATGATGCCACTGCCTCTGCAACTCTGGCCTCAGCAGGCTGATGTCTGGGTCTGCTGATGAGTGTTACAATTTTGCTTGCAGCAGCACAGTCTTGGGTTCCCTAGTGACAACATAACCGACAGTTTGATCATCCCATCTAGTGTACCTGCAGACATATCCAGTCAACAGCAACAAGCTTGCTGAGGAATGTTGCAGCATTTGGTTGCAACAGCATAGTCTTGAGCATCTTGCATGACCCAGAGCTTGGCTCATGTCTCGAGTTTGGTGCATAGGCTGCAGCATTAAGTCAAAGTGTACCAGCGTTCATGTACCTGACGCTTGCCTGACAATCCCTAGCTTTGGTGCCCCTGCGCGAAGGAATTTTGCACGACCCAGATTGTGTTGCAAGGGCACTCAGCAGCTGTTTGAGCGTCTGCACACGATATCGAATTCACGAAGAAATCTGTTTTACAGTATGTAAGAGAACACATAAACATGCCCTGATGTGAGGTGATCGCTAGACCACAGGCACAAAGCAGACTGCCATAGCTGTGCTTTGGACGCAAGCTTCTCCCACTCGCTGCGCAAAAGCGAATCCTGGCGGAACCTCTCCCAGGGGTGCAAGAAACACGTTACCATACAACCAGCTACTGCACGCTACCGTCGAGCTTTTGTATGCACAAGCGGCTTCAAATGTGGAGCTGGAAGCAAGAGGGTGGTACCTAGTTGTAAGCACCAGGGCCCGATCTGGGGCTCAATACAACAGCAACTCGTTGCAACATCCGTCGCGCTCCGAAACCAATAAGCCGTCGGATTGACTCACAGCATACGATTCGCAGCATGCAAGCGGAAGAAGGTGGCGCTACGGCCCAGGCAGTATATGCAGCTGCCTCACAGCGATCGTACAAAACAGCAGTGACCGGCCGTCATTGCACATCGTGCATTGACAAGCATCTCGACTGGCTTGTATGAAGCAGAGAAGCGCTGGGAACGCTCAGCGAACGCCTGCAAGCCAAGGCACATACTTGCTTGATAGATTGATTGTGCCGAGAATCGAAAGTTTTGCTCAAAACAACGATTACACCGACATCGAAGCGGTTGCAGACTACCTGAGAGGGGTGTACAGGGAGTATCAGCGGCATAAGCTGGGACCATTTCGGAGTCAGGTAGCCAAGGCGGTGCAATTCATACAGCAAAAGGGCGGCATCAGCAAACAGGAGATTGAATTGCAGGTCAGTCAACACCTTTCACCCGCTTCACTCCTTAATTCTTCCCTTGCTCTGCCAGCGGCATATTTCACGCCAGCTGCACCTTATTCACTTGTGAGATACAAGTTGCAGGCAGTTGAAGAGCAGCACCTCAGATCACGACTTGACACTGTCAGCACAGCTGGCAGTGACAGCGGCAGCAGCATACTTGACAGTGATGCCAGCAGTGGCAGTAGTGACGCAGAGCTGGACCCAGACCTAGGGGCAGACCTTGATCAGCATGCGGACAATGCAGTTCTACCAGCTGCTAACCAACAGCACATGAATAGCTCCCTGCTCAGCATGTATTCCAGTCCTGCTACCACCCTGCCTTCTGTACCTAGTGCATCTGATCTGGTCAACCAGGAAGCAAACGCAAGCCAAGCAGTTGCTGATGGAGTCGAGGCTCCTGCTTTTGCTCCTCCCCAGGCATGTCCTTCTCCATTCATCTTGTTGGAATGCACCTCCATCGTACAGGTCAAAAAGCATGTGCTTTGTGCAATATTCCTTCTTATAATGCCCTGCTTTACTAACCATATCTGTTTCTTCGTGAGGCATAGCAAGGACTAGGGAATCTTGCTCTGCCCTCAATGTGCTGTTCGCACATTGTATTTGTTATGCTCACTGTCAAGTCATGCAGGTCGTGGAGGCAGCAGCCAGGCGTGCTTTGGCTGCAGAGCGTGCACAGCAGCATGGCATTCAAATGGTCCGCCAAGCTCCTCCCAGACCTGTGCCTGATGACTCAAGTCCTTGCACTTCAGGTGCAGCCTGTTCCTCTGCCAGCTTACCAGCATTGCTGCAAATGTGCAGCAGGTCCTCAAGCAACCTTTAACAAAGTCCTTGCCTCTGTTTGAAATATCTGTTGACACGACATCATCAAACATGCATGACCTGCCTGAGGCAGCATCAATGTAGCAGTCTGGGTTGCACAATGTTACCCAAGCAAGGTTTTGACCACCTGAATGTGTACGAGCAGGCGTTTGTTTGCTGTATGCCATGCTGTGAGTTAGGGCTGCTTTGGCAACATGCCAGTTCAATAGAGAAATGAGCACCTTTGTTGAAGCTTGAAAGTGTGCCTGGTCTGAGACACTGCGTGCTGCTGAAAGCAGACAGCTCACAGCACAACGTGCAGCAGCCAAAGAACCAGAATGGACTAGCATGCATGCCATTTCAGGTGAACAAAATTCAAAAGTGAGTTGAGCATCACTTTTCATTACCCACGCAAAAGTAGCGGAAATTGTTTTGGTATCTGATTTCATTGTTTGCAGTGTATGCCCGACGTTCAACACCATTCAGGGTTTTCACAGATCTGATGTGATTGACCAAGCTTAGTGGCAAGAAATCACTTCTTCATATGCTTTGCTGATGCAGGTACCCCTGCAAGGACGCCTGTCCAGCCAGCTGCAGCCCAGAGGCCTGCCACACCCGCACAGACAACCAGTCCTTCCTCTGCAGCAGCAGCTGTTGATGCAATTGCAGAGAGGAGGGCTTCCAAACCTGAGACTGGCAGCCAGAAGCGTGCCAGACGAGCTGCAGAAGATTCGTCTAGTGATAAAGCCAGGTCAGTAGGCAAACTTGAAATCCTTTTGCCCTGGTTTGCACGCTGGTAAGAAGTCATTTACTGCATATACACAATCTGCTGCTCAGCATGGCATGGATTTTGGCATATCATGCTGTGGCATGGCTGGGCACAGCATAGCATAGTGTGTTTGCCTGTTTACAGGTTTACAACTAATCAACGGCGTGGCTATTTAGTATCACAAGTCTGCATGCTTGCTGATAGGCATAACCGGCTTGCCCGGCAATGCGCCCTCCCTCATAATACGCATGCTCCAAAACAGGACTTGCGTGCAGCCTTTGTCTCAAAAGCTTTCCATGGTTGTACTTGTAGCAGGCATGCCTTGGCGACTGGTGCGCATATGATGCAGGCATGCTGCAGTGAAGAGGAGCAGAACGGGAGCATCTGGCAAATTGGGATCAGCTGTCACTGGTAGCCCTCTCCTCCACACTTTTGTCTATAGAGTGAATTTACACTGTGATGTGAAGGCACGATGCGATTTGATGCATGCATACAGCAGGGCTCAGCTTCCGAGATCTATGCTGTACTGTGCTGCGTCTTCCATTTTGGAAGTGTGTGCAACACCAAGGCTTTGTATATTTTTTGCAATAGTAGCCAAAAGAAAACCTGCTTTTGGTGCTTCATGTCGATCATTTGTAGGTAAGCTGGCTCAGCATGACTGCTTGCTGAATGTAGGCCCAAGACAGGTGACATATGCTGACTTGGGAGGCATTGACAATGTGTTGAGTGACATCAAGGAGCTCATTGAGCACCCTTTGCAACACCCTGAGGTAACGTGTACTATCACCCATACCAAACTCTGCGAGAGATCATTCGGCTGTACTTTTGTGGGATGATGCCATCAACGTACTGCAACATGCAGCATTGCAAGCATGTCATTATGTATCTTGCACATGACAGATCTATCTGCCATTTGAAGGAAGCTGTGCAACAAGCAGTGCTTCAGCTGCAAGCATCATGCCACTTGTATATCAAACTTGCAGATGGACGTCAAATTTGCTGCTATTTTGCAGCTTTTCCTATGTGATGCACGGTGCCTTCCCTCCTGCAGTAGCTAGAGGCATGGACACATTGCGTGTGATACAGGTGTATGCCTGGTTAGGGGTTGAGCCCCCTCGAGGGGTCCTGCTGCATGGTCCCCCTGGCTGTGGTAAGACAGCTCTGGCCAACGCCATAGCTAATCAGTGCGGTGTGCCTTTCTTGAGGGTATCTGCACCAGAAATTGTGTCTGGCATGTCAGGTATGTTGCATGGGTAGATCAAGTTTAGATGCGCTCGTGATGTCTACCAAATTAACGACATGGTTAACTCTCCCAGAGGGATTTAGGACAGCGTGTGCATATGCATGTGCATTTTTGCACATGTGTGCATGTTTGTGCATGATCACATGAAGTTTCCAGATCACCCACAGCATGCCATTTTGCTCGTGTTGCAGCAGCCATCTCATTTCTGTCGCAGTAACCGTCGTAATATGTTGCTGTAAAGTACATGCGTTGCTGATAGCATCTTCAAATGATTCACTGCAGGGGAGTCTGAAGCAAAGCTGAGGCAGCTATTTCAAGAGGCTACACAAGTTGCGCCGTGCATCGTCTTCATTGGTGAGCTGACTATGTGCTTACAGAATTGCTCTCATGCATGATCATTATGGCATCACAGCAAACATGACCATAGCATAGGCTGCTACTGGGCATTTCTTGACACTATTGCTTGCTCAAGCATCAGAAACATGCAAAACTCATGTGAGCTCTTATTCACCAATGGTTTTACGCTGAAGCAGATCTGGCGCAATGGGCTGCATGCAGTACTACAACAGCACCTGTCGTCTGCCACGTTTTTGGCACCCAAATTATGCAGCCATGTGCAGATGAGATTGATGCTATTGCCCCAAAGAGAGAAACTGCTCAGAGAGAGATGGAGAGACGCATTGTGGCTCAGATGCTGACATGCATGGATGACCTTTCTGCTCCCCCACCTTCAGCTCAACAACAGCCTGCTGGTGATGCTACAGCTGCTGCACCTGAGTCACAAGCTGCGGCTGATGTGCAGCAGGACCAGCTACCATCCAAGCATGTGGTCATCATTGGTACGTGTCAGCAGCACCATCTATCTTGTCAATTTTGGTCAATCTGCCCGATGCTGAACCATATATTGAAGTGAGCAGAACAACACAGAGAGTGTGGTTGTAGGCGCTACCAACCGGCCAGATGCGCTGGACCCGGCCCTGAGGAGGGCAGGGCGCTTTGACCGCGAGATAGCCATGGGCATTCCTACAGAAGCAGCACGGGCCAGAATCCTGCAGGTGATTGATCTCGCCTTGCAGCTCGGGTGTGTAGCAGGACTGCTGAATGCATGCACTGTTGTGGCACATAGCTGGCAGTGCTGAATATTGGAATGTGTTCAGTTCAGTCTTAATCTGCACACATATATGACCCAGCAGTTGCTTGCACAAATAACATGATAGGCTCTTGTTTCTGCTCTTTGGGCCGGAATGTCCACGTAGTCACAGCTTTCACTGAACCAGCTCAGCTGCTTCTGATACAAGGTTTGTGGTGTCGCAGGTGCTGTCAAGGCGTCTCAGGCTGTCTGGTGACTTCAACTTCCATTCCATAGCAAAGCTGACCCCAGGCTTTGTGGGAGCAGACCTGGCTGCCCTACTTAAAGAAGCTGCAGCCATTGCTGTCACCAGAATTTTCCAACAGCTGGATGCACCTGTTGCTGCACAGCCATCCAGTGCAGCTGAATACAGTCCTCTAGTTCAGAGGTGAGAGCTTGTTACCAGCGTTATGAATGACATCTCAAACACTGAGTCAAGCTGAGAAGCTGTGGCAAGGCTCTCTGCACAGGCTGCAGCATGGACCACCACATGCATGTCCTGCTGCAGGATTGCAGATGCTGATGCACAGACAGTTGCAAGCACAGCTCAGCCCAGCCCCCAACTCACCTCAAGTCAGTCCGAGCCCTTGACTCCAGCACAGTTGGCGCCCTGTGCCATCACACAGCAGGACTTTGAGACTGCAGTGAAGAAGGTGCAGCCAAGTGTGCGACGAGAGGGCTTTGCAACGACACCAGATGTCACCTGGAGTGATGTTGGCTCTCTAGCTGAGGTGAGCTGCAAAGAGACAGCTTGTCTTCTTGGACGATGCATGTATATATATAGTCAATGCTGTTGTGGGTGCATGGTGTGCTAGACTCATAGATGTGCAATGCTAACACTGAGGTGCTGGTAACTCCAGTCTGCTTGTGATGCATCACATGCATTTCTGGGATCATTACTTGACACATGTATTGACACAAGTTGTGCTGTAGGTGCGGGAAGAGCTGTCTTTTGCCATCACACAACCCATTGCTCACCCAGAGCAGTATGCAGCCATGGGCTTGGGCTCTGCAACAGGGGTGTTGCTTTACGGTCCTCCTGGTTGTGGAAAGACGCTTGTGGCCAAGGCCATTGCCAATGAGTCTGGGGTTAACTTCATCTCCATCAAGGTGACATGCTGTTGTGCTTCCTCTGCAAATATCGTGACATGTAATTTCAACCGGCAATGCGTCCATTGGCGGTACGTGCAACAGCAGCTGTCTATCTGTGCTGTCAAATCTCCAGGTCTCAATCTCTCGCTCTGAGTGCTGTGCATGTTTGACCAGTCCTGCAAGACTGTGGTTGCAGAATCAGAGGCTGACTGTTGTTTACTGGATGCGAGCTTGCAGATGCGCATCATACTTGTGCAGACCCAATTCTTGAGTTGTGTAGGGTCCAGAGTTGCTGAATAAGTATGTGGGGGAGAGTGAGCGGGCAGTGCGGCAGCTCTTTACAAGGGCACGTGCTGCTGCCCCATGCGTACTCTTCTTCGATGAGCTAGATGCTCTTGCCCCTAGGAGAGGCTCAGATGTGAATCAGTCGACTGAAAGGGTGGTCAACCAGCTGCTGACTGAGATGGACGGCACAGAGGGCCGGCAGGCGGTCTACCTCATTGCTGCCACCAACAGACCAGACATGATAGACCCTGCCCTGCTAAGGTTTGTGACTCTTCTGTGTGGTCATGTATGCATGCTATGCTGTATATGCACTGGATGTAGGTCTGCACTCCTGTCATTTGAAAGTGCTCATGCTTATTATGATGGCCTACAGCAGACAAAGTCATATGTCAGGGCTGGTTCAAGCAACAGCGGTGTCTCCAGAGCATGACTAAGATGCAGCTGTGGTTGCGCGGGCATATCTGCCGATGTTGTGTTGTGCTCTTGTTACCAGTCAGAGCAAGTGAGCTTGTTACCAGTCAGAGCAAGTGAGCATTGATGAAGTTGACCATGCAATGCAGGCCAGGCAGGCTGGACAAGATCCTGTATGTGCCCTTGCCTCCACCTGAGGGCAGGGGGGCCATCCTGGAGGCCCTCACCAGGAAAACCCCATTGGCGGTGGATGTGGATGTGGCAGCTGTGGGCGCCAGCCCTCACTGCCACGGCTTCAGTGGAGCAGACCTGGCAGCTCTGGTCAGGGAAGCCTGCATCTGCGCCCTCAAGGTATGCCCTTACATTCAAGCAGTGTAGTAGCGATGTGCAAATCAATGCAATCAAGTGCAACAACAACCTGCACAGGATTGTGCTGCAGAAGCCTGATCATTTGAAAGAGCAGAGATGCCGACATACTTGCAAACCCTGAGTTTGAGGCCAGAGGTCATGTGCAACTCATTGTCGTGATGGCAAGCCTACATCGTCTACACACCTCTGAGTCACGCCAACATCAATGTCAAGCTTCTGCTTTGCAATGGTCTGATGCGCAATGGCATTTGTGAAGCGGCACAGAATGTGAAGTCTTGCATGGTCCTTCTGGATTTTGGGCTGGCATGCACCAATGCATCTTTGCAGCTGACACTGACTGAAGCCCAACCAGCATACCGTGGCTCAATGCAGATCTTTTCTTGCACTCAATGATCAAAATACGCCTACACGAACATCGCATGCACTAGAGTTAAATGATCTAGGGATGAGGACGGTACCAGGCATCATTGCATATCTATTGTACCTTATGTGTGTAATATAGCTTGACATTCCATGACTGTGCAGGAGAACATGGCGTCTGGGACATCATCACTCAGTGACATCCCACTGGTTCACATCCACCATTTTGAGCAAGCTCTGCAGAGAGTTGCACCGTCCGTGAGCAAAAAGGACCAGAGGGTGTACGACGCCTTGCGGTGGCAGCTGCGCTCCTCTCGCAGTCATCTGAACCCACAGGTACTTCCCTGACCACGTTCAGTCCCTGACCATCCTTGCCTTCCGTCACAACAGAGCTTTGTGGCTTGCAATCACAGCCTTACGTGTTCTGTCAATGCAGCTGATACATCAACTATGTGAAGTGTAAAGTTTGATTGCAGGCAACTCAACATGTGGGCACAGAAAACAAGATAACAGAATACACTGAAGAGGCAGATGGGGTTGACGCGGCTAGGGTCAGTGCCATGGGTGGAACAGAAGACGAGGGTGAGACTAAGCCAATGGAGGACTGATCCATCACCAGGAACAGCTTTACTTATGACTGCACACATGCATATTGTGCATGCGTTTCTGCTCAGCCCTGCTCGCGAGGGCCACCTCACCATATGGTCTACCCGGTCAACAAGTTTGATAAAATACATATGGTTTCGAAATGTCCAATTCTGGAATCGCTTAGGCGATAGTCTGCTGCAACAGCTATGTATTTGACAATTACATTAACAAGCAGTATGAGCTCTTTGTGCAGCAGGTTCACATGCAGGTTTCAACTTTGCTTTGAATTGGTGTGGTTAAGGGTTTAATTCTTGAGAAACATCTTTTGTATTTTTCAACAATCATCTGCAACAGCAACACCAACACAATAATAAACCCAATCAAAGGTGACATCTGCGCATGAAAAGCAAAGCAGCGTTCAAGTTCTGTATTGGCAACTCCGAGACAACAATCTGAGACGCTGCGCATATGTGTGACATAAGCTTATGCCCGGAAGGTGCGACTTGGGGCGGACACAGGCCTGGATTTCGCTACCGGAAACGTCATGGAACTATAGAGCAGCATCCCAAGGCACGGCGAGTACGGTCCCCACCAAGGTGCCCAGGGACCTTCACTGTCTGGTTCCGGAGCCTCTGTTTCAAGATTTGAGATGCAGGGCGCACTTCGCGTGCTGTCTGTTCTCGCTGTGTGGCCTTGTTAAGCTCAAGTCGCGAGCGAGAGTTGATTACATCAAAAATATGGGGACAGGATTGTGCTGCGCGACGTGTGTCCGTCAAGCACTCCACAGCAGGCATGTGCGCTTTTCTTCTTGCTCACTGCATAGCAGCTCTTCCACGTCAGCAGCCGTGACTTGTGCGCAGGCATTCCAACTTGCCGCGCCTGCAACATGGCAGGCACTGTGGCACAACTAATGTCGGAGGGATCTCACAGCTGATAAGCAACAACAGGCAGGCATCTGGTACGCACATGCACTTTCATGTTTAGTTGAAGCGGCTGCAACCCCTCCACACTCACCGCAGCACCTCTTGAAAGACTGAATTTGGGTGCTGTTGTCGCCAGGACAATCCAGACTGTGGTATTGCAACCAAACCCGGCAACAGTCCTCAGCCGGCCCAGACATCAGCCTCCTGAGGCCAGAGCTGCGGAGGCAATGGCATCGCGCCAAAAATCAGCATTTGGGAGACAGGCGGATCCCGACCAGCAGTAACCTGCGCGTGTGGTGGAGTTGTGACCAGTGTCCGAGTGGGCTCCCACACGAATGGTTGGCCACCGTCAGTGATAGGCAAAATATGGACTATCAGTGCCCTTATTGCACCAACAACAGTTTGTGCCAACACAACTCGCTGCTGACCATGGCCCCAGCTGTGGCAGCCTACTGGGACACATCCAAGAATGGGCTGACTGCAGACCAGGTCATGGCACGCAGTCATACCCGCAGGCATTGGCTCTGCCCATCGTGTGGTCACAGTTGGCAAGCCCAAATATATGTCAAAGTTGACGGCCAAAGCGGTTGTCCGAAGTGCTCAAGTATCAATAGACCCTGGAACAGACAACCAAGCTTGACAAAGAGCAAGCACCCTGCAATGCTGGAGTTTGACTTTGAGAGGAACTGCAGAGCAGGTCTTGATCCTGACAAGATCACGGCAGGAAGCCACAAGATGGTGCACTGGATCTGTACCAAATGCCCCAAAGGCCAATCACACCTGTTTGTGGCAGCTGTAAAAACCCGTATTGGCCTCAATCAGGGTTGTCCCTACTGTGCCAGCAAGAAGGCTTGCATCTGCAACTCGCTGCAGTCATTGTACCCTGCGCTGGCTGCAGAGTACGACACTGCAAGAAACGGTGTTGGGCCTGAGCAGGTTCTGCCGGGGTCCCGTAAAAAGGCCTTCTGGAAGGATGCAAGTGGGCACACATGGGAACAAAGTCCTTTTCAGCGCACTGAGCCAATCGTAAAAAGCGTCCAAAGAGCAGCTATCAGGTCTAGGCTTGAGCAGCAGGCGTGCTCTGACTTGCTTTGAAGGTGCCTTGATGATGGTATAGCTTCCGTGTCTACATGTTGAGCCTATACATGTGAAAGCTGCTGTTTTTGTTTCACGGCGTTTGGGCACAACAGCCTCCACATTGACCTGTAGGTTTATCTGTCTCAGCAAGCTGCTCTCAATCTGCATTTGTACTCTATGTAGCCGTTTCTGCTGTTTGTGGATCAAGTATGTGTTTTCTCCTGAAACGATCATTACACACAAAATGTGTACAAATTTGCTGTCTTCTATGCTTAGCAGCTCTGATCTTGTGGTTTAAAATGAATTTTGATGAATGCCTGTGAGCCCGAGCAGTATTGTTTCGATGTGAAGTACAGACGAATGGTTTGTGAAACAGCTTATGAGGGTGTGAGTGCAGACGTGCATCATTTGCTTTGTTGGGTTGCCTCGGTGAGGCCTGAGCCTTGTGGGTTTTAGGTGTGCCTGAAGTACTTCCCTGGGTCATTCAGCATGGGCAGTAGGGAGGGCTTCCAAAGCCAGCAGCCAGGTGACCTGCAGAGGACTTGTATAATGAGGCAGTAGGCAAAGTTGCAAACCATTTTGCTAGTCTGCTCACTGCACAGCATGACGTTCAACGGCATGGCACAGCCCGGCACAGCCCGGCACAACACAGCGCAGCACAGCAAGTTTGGCCCAGCGCGCCAAAGCATGACATGGCACGTCCACGTTGCATATCTGTGCAACTGAGCAGCAGTGTGGACTCAGTCGTAGACAGGCTGTCCCACAAGCCCACAGAACTGCCCGCTTGCAATTTCATATAAGGCATGACCTGTCGCCTGACAGTCTCTCCACCTCAACCCATGCATGCTCTAGAACAACCCTAGCTTGCTTGCAGTCTGTGTCTTAAAAGCATTGCAT
>JAABUP010001621.1_pt1 | contig 46909 bp, 51 predicted proteins | sample 5559201 | NCBI WGS metagenome assembly JAABUP01 (sample SAMN10711887, study PRJNA513373) | rock metagenome | isolation source: Antarctica rocks | place: Antarctica
ACTCCACAGACAGGGTGTTGCACCTGTTCAGTATGTCCACATTTGGCACATGGTCACGCAAGGAAATGCCACAGATGCGTCGCAAGCAGTTCATCTGAAAAACAGCCAAAGGGCTGATGTGTTGCTTCACAACAGCCTATGTTTCCCCAGAATACAACAGCACTGACATGACGATGCACTGGAAAAGTTGCATTTTAACAAACAAGGTCAAAGCCCTAGAGGACCAAATGTTGACCCGTCTGAGTTGCTGGAAGGCACTGTTTGCAGCAGTCACTCGGTGTGTGATCTCAGCGTCTAAAGTGCAGTCTGAGTTGAGTGTAAGTCATGACAAGGCTTATGCCTAGCAGCCTGTGTCACACATGTCGATGCTCAGTGTAAGTCATAACAAGGCGTATGCCTAGCAGCCTGTATGGACTGATGCACATGTTGATGCTCAGTGTGATTTGTAACAAGGCTTTGCCATAGCAGTGCCGGAGGCTGAGCAGCGTTTTCAATGTATACAGAAACATGGTAATTCTTTGTGATGAGGAAGCCGCAAAGACATGAGTGAAAACCTTTCGCTCAAAGATATAGTATCAGCTGCCTGTGTGGCAAGTGATGAAGATTGCTGACAGCAAGAAAGCTCCAAAAGGATACAGTTTGCACAGGACAACTCAACAGCTCAAGCTCGAGCAGATGCTCCTCTACATTGCGCATGGCAGCTTGCTGTGTTGTGGCAAACCACTTTGTCTTGCAGGCTCCTCAACTATGCACGAGTTTTCAAAGGCACAGGTTGGCAATGCATGCATGATAGACCAAGTATGAGAGCTGTGCTTAGCCTAACCAGCAACAGCAACTATCTTTGTGTGTTCTCTGCAGGCCAGATGTATGCATACCTCATCAAACAGCTGTGTGCATACCTCATCAAACAGCTGTGTGCATACCTCATCAAACAGCTGTGTGCGTACCTCATCAAACAGCAGCCTGAGGGTCCGTTCTGCCTCTCCAGCAAACTTGCCCAAGCAGTCAGCCCCCTTGCGGGCAAACAGCGTGACTGGTGTGCTGCTGCTGTGCCTGCAGGCGCCTGCCAGGGCTCTGGCAACCAAAGTCTTGCCACTTCCTGGAGCCCCATGGAACAGAATGCCCCTGCACATGTGGCAAATCATCAATCTGGTCACGGTCACATTCAGGAACCCCATGAACTAGAATGCCCCTGCACATGTGGCACACATTAGTCTGGTCACAGTCACATTCCGGAACCCCGTGAACTAGAATGCCCCTGCAATGTGGCAGACGTTAGTCTGGTCATAGCCACTTTTAAGAATCCCATGAAACAGAGTGCCCCTGCATATGTGGCACAGGCAATATTAGTCATGAAACTCTGCCAATTGAGCATCAGGTTTCTGAAGAGCAACTGTACATAACAATTTCCAGGTGTCTGCTGACAAGAAGGCAGCTTGCTTGCACTGCAGCTGGCCCAGTAGGGCAATGTTTGTGCCTGAACTGTGTTTCCCTAGCCAGTCAATAGAATCAGTCATGACACACAAGCTCCCACATCATTCCCCCAAACCGATGTTCAAAGCTGCCAGCACGTCCCTGGCATGATGATCCACAGCATGAGCCTGCAGCCTGCCCTTCAGTCTCTCACATACTGCACAGTTCTGCTGGTTGTCACACCTGGGTGGCGTTATGCCCATGTGCTTGAAGACTTCAGGATATTGCAGAGGCAGCAGCACCATCTCCTTCAGCTGCTGGATGACTGAGGCATGACCCCCAACTGCTGCCCACCCCTCTGACACCACATCCTTCTCCACCCGAGTAGGCTGGGGTCCTTGACCTGTGCCTGCGTGGGAAGCCTGAGGAGCATTGCTTGCCGTGCCCTTCTGACCTGCAGACCTAATACAAGCTTGATCAGTGCCCATAGCATGGCACAGCATGGCATAGCATGGCATAGCATGGCACAGCAGGGCATAAGATACAGATGCTAGCACAACCTGTTGGTTGCGCTTTCTGACTACGTGGCCGACAAATAGGTTGTCAACCGACCCTGCTGCAGCCTGAGTGACACCCAGACTCATGTTGGTCACAAGTCTGTGGGCACGTTCTTGAAGCGGTTCCTGGACAACCTGACGGCTAGTGAGCTAGCACACGTTCTCAAAGAAGTGCTTCAAAAGCGTGCCCACAGACTTGTGTACGATAAGAGTCTAAGTGTCATTTACACCATAGCAGGGTTGGTCAATGAGCAAGATATTGCTGTGCAGAACAGAATGTGAGTCCTTGCCACATAGCGGCTTGGACACGTCTGTCTAGCATCAAGCAATGATGATAGGGCTTGATGAGATGGCTCTGACAGTTCCCCCTAATAGGGGTCCCCTATCAGGCTTGCCGCCTGATACCTTTTTCAGGTGTGGCACAAGCTTCAGCAGTGTTAATGCCTTCAGGGGTGCGTGACCAGCAACCTGCTTTAACCTCCTGAGCTCACTTTGTTAGTCACCACCTTCATGTAAACTTGATTGCACCAAAATGGTGAATGCACTTGATTGCTTGTCAAATTTTACAATGGCTTACGAACTATTTTGCATAGATGTGTCCACAACTACTTAGGCATGTTTGCTGAAGCTGTGAACAATCGTGTACACAAAGCAGTTCAGGACCAAGCGTAGCTTGATCAGTTTTTGCTGATGTCAAAGCATGTTGTGGGCCCGAACAGCCGACCAAGAGTGGGGCAGACACAAGCGGGTGCAGCAAATAGAGGCAACAAGTCCCATGTATCTATCACACAGGAACTGCTTAGTGTCAATCATCTTTCAGCAAACATGAGTCTCCTCCTAGGGTCATTGTTAAGTCCTGAGGAGCTCCATGTATGAGGTCCTGTTTTGGCAATCAGCATGACGACACTCAGGCAAGTCAGTGTGGTGCAAGTCAGAATGGACAAGGTGACACAGGATGGTAGTCTCACCCAGCACAACAGGGTTGAGCCTGAGCTTGTCTCTGGCCAGGCGGGCTTTGTCTTTCTTCTGGAAGTGCTCTTCATCATCAGAGCCTGCCGCCAGCGTCACTCTGCAAGCAGACACACCAGACATTGCACAAACAGAAGGAGCTGAAATGTGTGCTCGGGTAGGAACAGCTCTGTCTTGTGCTGAGTGTAACAGCTGTTGAGCCATGCTTGATGTTGCTTACCCAATGCAGCATTGCATGCAGGAAGATTGGAGGCAGAGAGGAGGGGGGGGGGAGAGAAGAGGGGGCGAGGGGGTGGATGACAATTTTGATGCCCCCTCATGGGTTAGGGCCTCAGCTTTGGCAGGAATGTGATTTTATGCCGGCAACCATAGGGATATGCCATGTACAATAGGCCAGTCACGACTGAATTCAACGCGCATGGTGCTCATGAGACGCCTGTACTGTATTGAGCGGTCACATGGGCCCCCTGTAGGCGTGTTATCACGTGTGTGGAAGAAGGATATTGCAGGCCTTGATGCTCAAAAGAGGTGGGGAGCAGTACATCAGATTGATGATGTTGGATAGACATGGAATCCCTGATGCGCATTTGCGCAGAAAACTCCTGGGGCTTTGCATAGGTGCAAAGTGATCCAGGGGCAGCATGTGAGCATAGCAACTCGCTTGGCCACTTCTCTCAGTACATGATGACTTCCACAGCTTGTCACTTCAGGCTGAAGCTGTGAGACCTGGAGTGACTGGATGTCGTTGCAGTTATTTCAGGCTTGCGTAAACTAATCAAACAGAGCATCTAGCAAACACATACAGCATTCTGTCCCAAGCTGACCACAGACAAAACTCAGACGAGCCTGGCCACCTACTGATGCTCGTACTCAGCAAGAAACATGCCTATTGTACCCTAGGTGTGCCCCAAAGGCAGAGCCATAAAGGAGGCATTCAGTATGACATGACAGCATGCTCACAGGTATACCAGAAACCATGCACACTTGACCTGTGTGTATCACAGAACTAGACACTACATGAATGCCACATGATACCTCATTTCGTGTCGCAGGCGTTTGACAGCTCTCCTAGCATTGCGCATCCTCTCTTCAGGGGGTGTGTCACGCAGGCGCTTGATGCCCTGAGCTGCAGACCCCTTCAGTATTCCTGGGGTCAGCTGACCAGCTGGCAGGCCCCTGGGTACAGGGTAGGGGCTGTAGGGAGACATGGGGGTCTGCCTGTAGCAAGGCAATACTTTGTGTGGTCATGCCATGTAGCAAAGGAATGCTTTGTGTGGTCATGCCACATACCAAAGTAATGCTTTGTGTGGTCATGCCATGTAGCAAGGCAATACTTTGTGTGGTCATGCCAAGTTTCCAGTCTTGTGTCTAAGCAATGCTGGCATCACAACAGTGATGTGATGTTTGCTCAACAACGAAAGCAAGGTGCCTTGAGCATGCGCAGAGGCCGTCAGGCTGAGATGACTACATACTGGTTTGGAGCTATGACAGGTGCAGCAGATATCCATATAGATTTTGAAGCATGACTCTCTCCGATGGAGAACCAACAGGCAATCATGCACAGGGTCAATCACATTGCTGTGCTGAGCATGCTGTGCTGTGCTGTGCATGCTGAAAACTAAGCATCCCAGATGTATTGCCTTGACCATGCAAGATTGACTCTCAGCATGTGGAGTCTGACAAACGATATCAGCTGCAAGCCATCAAACTTCACAAGGTCTCATGTGTGCCACATGAATAGAGCTGAAGCAAGCAGGAGAGCACACCCTTCAGGCGGATCATCTGCCTTGTACATGTGAGCATGGTCCTTGCAGGCAATGAGATAGTGATCAGGGTAGAAGGTGCAACCAGCCTGCTGGGCGCAGTACTTGTGAAAGGAGCGAGGGCACTGATCCAGACGACACCCCATTGTTGCACCTCGCTTCTGACACCTTGCACACCTACAATCACAAAGCACAGAGCTGTTCAGAAATGACACACACAGCTGAAGAGAGGCTGGCACAACTGATGGTTATGCTTGAGTGAATCTCCACATGCACATTGTTGGTGACCAAACATGGCAACATCTGTGTAAAGAGAATCTGCCGCAGAAGGATATCATACCATGTGACTCTGCCTCGCTTTAGTGCCTTGCTGATCCCTCTGATGCGATTGTTGCCTATCTCAAATGCCTGGCAATAGACAGGTTCAAGTGATCACGCTATTTGCAGACATACAAGATGCCTGCCAGATGATGTTGATTCATGGTCATGCCGTGGTGTGGTCAAATTGACCGATCGCTCATTTTTGACTGACCTCAGGGCTCCATATAGCGCATTTACGGTGCACCCAAAGGGGTTGCTTGCTTCTTGCATCCTCACCGATAGGGCCTATCAAATGGCTGAGCACTTCAGTTGCAAATCCCTCTGGATGACCACAAAGCGTGCACTCTCTGACATGCCGCATTCTAACTACTGAACGTCCACAAGGTTTTTCAAGGTCTTATGTGGTGCACTTCGAAAGTGACTGTTGTCAAGCAACGTGGGTTTCGCAAGAGAGATGAGGAGAAAATATCTTGTCAGTGTTGCAAATGAGAGGTCGACATACTTGCAAGACAAAACAGATTGTCTAGATCTATAACACGTTCACTGATCTGCAGCGGGCACGGGCCTCGACAGGAGGAAGTTCAGGCGAGCGCACTGAAACTTGGTTGCACGAGCTGCCTCCGCCTCGATCCGGCCAGTCAGGCAAACGTTCTGGTCAGCATTGCAGCAGCAAGCTTTCATTGCAATTTGCAATGTTGATCGCAGTCATGCGCATGTGCGAGGACAACATGTGCATATATTGCCTGACATATTACTACATATTACCAATGGCCGCAGCCACTTCCCCTTGACTTTGCTCTTTCTCCAAATTGTGTGCAAAGGCGTGTTGCATTGTTGGTCACACAGTCCTCTGACCCCCATGTTTTCAGACCCGCCAAGCACCTCAGCCATATGGCTGCTTAAGCTTGTTGAGCTAGCTAGGCCTATAGGCATGTAGCATGTGCACATCAGTTGTGTGCACACGTATACCATCTTATAAAGGATCTGGATTTACACATGGACCTTACGCATGCATGTGTGCTGACTGCGCTCAATTGCATGGCCTTGGGTGCATCTCAAGCCATGCGTCAGGGTAAACAAACCGCTGTGAACAATGCCAGCAGGTAGCTGCACCTCAAGCGGCAGTTGCTTTCACAGCCTTGATCCACCAGTGAAAGCAACAGTGCTGCTGCTTGTGTTATAGTTACCAAACATAGCTAGTGCAAGCAATTGCTCCTGTATTGTACAGCAGTACGACCATAGATTTTTGACATGGTCTAGCAGACGTGCAACTGCCAGAACAAATCCCACGCTGGACCCCGCAGGGTTTGTCAGCTAGCTGAGGTTGCTAGGTGCACACAGGTTGAGGTTGTTTGAGGATGACATATTGTCTCGCAGGCTGCGTCCTGTTGTTGTCTGTTACAGAGACATTTTCGAAGGCACGCGTAGTTTCAGTCCCAAGCTGGGCAATCTGCTACAGTATGTTTGAACAGGGTTGCCGCATCGTGTCGAGACGAGCCATCAGGTAATCGTGAAGCCCAAACACACCGTTGACCTGTCCTAGCGTTGCGCCGCTCGATACCTCCGTTTGATCAGAGACCGCCAAGACAAGCTTACTCGCAGCTGTTCATGTCAACTAATACGCAGTGGAGGTCTGCTCCAGCATCAGGAAAACACTACTTTGTAGCCGCTAGCACCACTGACGCTGGCATTTTGTCAATGCAGGCACCTTATAACTCACACACGCACATAGACTCAGATCACGATGGCGCCCACGTGCTGCCGCCTTTTCCAGTTGGCACGCTGATTCGGCACATTTTACGCAGTGTGTGTCTGAAAGTGTGTGCCTTTGACAGCGGCAGCTTGGCGGCCTGTGCCTGCTGTGCTATGCTGACCTTTCTCCAAACTGCTGGTTTGACGTGTCTTATCAGTGAGCCATAATGCGATCCAGCGGTATCGGCGGTAACAGCGTGGGGATGGCGCCTGGGATTTGCAAAAATCGCCCGGGAAATTTCAAAGGGAGCGAACGAGTCACCACACTCCCGCAGCAGTCGTTACAACTTGCCTCATTCCCTCGCGAAAGCGGCAGCAGCATACAACAAAGGCGTCTGCTTGGCTTACAGGCTGGCAGCAAATAAATTGCAGCCCTAACTAAGCTTGGTCTCGTCGCCATCTGCTCGTCAGCCTCAGAGGTTTGTTTCCCCGGCTGACCGTAGCAGTGTGCGGCTTGAATTCAGATCGTCCCTTCTGCACGTCATAATTCACATGCCAGGTACACTATCAGTCAAGACAAGTTGCTGCCGCAAGTAATATCGGGTTTCCTGTCTTGCTAATGACGCTGCAGACACGGTCTAGCTTGAACCCCTTGCTTGCCCGCTTATGCACAATCATACAATCTTTTGCAGGCACCATGATTACTGAGTCCTTCAGAAAACGAAGACTGTCCGATACTGACGAAGTGAGTGCCAGCCACAGTCTGTCTCCCTGTCACTCTGACGATGTTTGTAGGCACTAGGCTGGTCCGCGGTTCCGATCCTTGCTGCTATGCTCCTGTTTGTTGATGCATCTGCTCTCCTCGGGTATTTTATAGTGTTAGCATCGATTTTAGGTGCTTTCACAACATCATAGACACCGTCGCTACCCGCCGACTTTTGATTCGGAAGATTACACTTTGCAAATCTCTTCGGCACTCCACTTCAAGCAGCACTTCTTCAGTCCCGCAGTTGCTGTCAGATACATCAAATTGCCTCTGCTGATCAGCAACAGAGATAGCTGCAGCATCTGCACCAAGTGCCTGCAGGTGCAGGTGCTGTGCAAGTTGCAGTTTTTGTCATGCTGAGTTTTGTGCTTGTAATGTGCAGGATCCTAATGCAAAGAGAAGCAAGCTGATGTCAGATGCACCCTCTTTGCCAGCTACCTGGCAAAGTACCTGTATGGACTCGTATGCTGACAGCCTAAGCAGCGCCACCAAGTCAGACGCTGAACAGGAGGCTCAGCCTGGCATCACCCCTGAGAGCACAGCCACACATGCTTGGAGAACAAAGGAGAACAGATCACCAAACTTCACTATGTTGCAGCAGCTGCAGGGAGACCTGGCTCCGTTTGTCGACGGTCAGCAGATTGCAGACCAGGTAACACACGCTACTAGCACCTTGCTATTCCAACTCTGTAGTTCTTCAAAATGCGGCTGCTGTCCAACTGTTGACATGCATGGTACCACTCAACCACAAGGCTGTGTCATCCAAGTCTGATCTTGACATCACTGCAGAACCCATCTGTGTTTGTTGCAGGTAGCGTCTCTTGAGGAAGAACCAGTATCCCCAACCGACACTTCTGAAGGCCTTTTGAACTTGCTCTTGCTAGCTGACAGTAGTCTGCAAGATACAAGCAACGATCAGCTCGAGCTGGCAGACACAACAGCAAAGCAAGAGCTTGTTGACTGTGACCAAAGTGACAATGAGCAATCTGAGAAAGGAAATGAACAGAGTTCAAATGATCCTGAGCAGGGTGGCAGTGGTGGCAATGAGTATTCTTCTGACTGTGAAGGTTCTCATGACCAGACTGCCAGCAGCACAGCATCTGCTACTGAGGCACCTAAGCGCCCAACCGCTGCAGGTATGTTACTTACAGGCTGGACTACTGCCTGTAAGCAGCCAAGTCTGCCCATGCACATTGTAGGTCTATACTGTAGTCTGTACAATCACAGATGCATCAAACGTGCCCCATGTGCTTGCAAGCTGAGGCATTGTTTCCCTGTAATGAGCTGCTCACCTTTGTTCTCTGGCATGAGACATGATTTATAGTTGCACATCATACACAGCTGAGCTGCTTGTCAAGCAGGATGAGTATTATGCAGGGTTGAGGCCTAGGATCACTGCTCAAGTAGCTTCCCTCATGTCTGTCTCCATTGACCTGGACTCTGACAGCAGCAGCAATGAGGAGGAGGAAGAGCCATCATTTGTGAAGAAGCACAAAGGTAAGGCACATCAGCCAAGCTTGTTGTGTGTAATGCAAGCAGTGCAACGTACCTTGACTTATTGACCTTGGTCAAAAGCCCATGGACTAAGCGTGAGTTGAGGTTGATAGCATCAGCTCTGAATCAGCATGGTCTCCAAAGAACAACAGATTGCATGTGTCAGTGTACGTCTCCGCCACTTGAACTGCGATGGCAGGGTCCAGTATACAGTTTGTGGAGCAAGGACTGCAGCTATCTGTGCATTGACATTGCAATCTGTCAAGTTTGGAGACCAAGGCTTGTGCTCTCTGGCAGTGCTTCAAGGTTTTCTTTTGCATGCAGGCATGGGCAGATATGGTCAGGATCTACACAACACGGCATGTCTGGCTTTGAAGCAGACCAACTTGCTCAAGAAGAAGAGTGCCAACAGGACCACCAAGACTGTGAGGCAGCTTCGCAATGCCAAGGAGCACAGCTGTGAAGCTGCACAGAAGGCAGTAGAAGCCACCAAGGCAGCTGAGAAAGCTGTTCAAAACTTGGCCCAATTTGCTGGTAAGCTTCTCAGCAGCTCTCCAGCACATATGTGTGATACTTATATGCATTTGTTGCCCTATTGCATTGTGTCCTTGGGCTTTGCACGCAAGCATGCTGGCAACAGTAATGATTAACGCAAGCAGCTGTCGAAGATTACACATGCAATGGCAACATCATAACAATCATTGCACATGCGCTTCAAGGATCACACACACACACACACACACACACACACACACACACACACACACACACACACACACACACACACAGACAGACTTTTAGCTGCTGGAGTTGCTGCAAAGCTGCCAGGGGTGGAGGGCATTGCAGAGTATCAACCAGGACCACTCAAGCATAAGAACACACTGAGCCTGCTTGTGTTTGTGCAGAGGCTTTTGATGACTTGGTGAAGGAGGCAGTGCGTGCAGCCAATGCAGCTGCCCAGTCACGTGCTGACTATGCTGTAAGTGTGGTAGCTGCTGACATGGCTGAGGCACGCCGGGACAGGGTGATGAGCAAGAGGGGCAGGAGGCGGTCCACCTCCCCCAAGACCCCCAAGCGTATGTCTTGGGCTGCTGATGAGGAACTGGTGCAGGAGAGAGTCTTTTCCAAGGTGGAACTGCTAGCAAGCTGTCATGCAGTGCTTGCTTGATTTGCTGGGCATCTGCTATGCAGAGCATACGGATGTTAGAGCAGGCTGCAGGCACCTGTGAATGGACCCTCAGATATGAATTTGGCTGGTGGATTGCAGACAGCGCTGACAAGCATGCACCACCTTACAAGCTTTTGTGTGCTAACAAACATTGGTGTTTGTAGGCTGACCCTCCCTCAGCTACCAGCTTTGCAGAGTCAACGGCTGCAGCTTCAGCGACGCAATGATGCTTGAGCACTTGTGAGGATGGTGCCTGTGACTCAGCTCAATCTCTCCCGCAATTGTGGTGATTTCGAAAAAATGAATCCTGACAGAAACCCTGATGAGAGCAACGCAACTCATCTGGTGTTTTCGCTTTAACTTTTCAAGCCTGTGAGTGCTTTGTAGGTATCATGTCACACCCTCATGACACTGCTGTGCAGTCTAAAAGTGTATAGTGACCAGCTCTGTAGATTAGGTTGCACAAATGCGCAGTTATTGCTTATGACGCTGTATCAGGCAGTGTTGTAGATCTAGCTTAGTACAGATTAGTCACTGCTACTGTCCGCAACAGTATAAATGCTAAAGATTTTTGATCTGTCAGTGCTTCATGTGACAACAGCATAGAGTGCTACAATGCAGTCAAGATCTTGGCAACAGATGTACGTAACATGACGTGTGCCCACAAGATCACAGCAGGTCTTTTGTAAGCCAGCGCTGATTAACATGGCAAATATTGTGCGCATCAGCAGCATTTTCAACTTAATTAAGCTTATAAGCTGCTGCAATCTGTGCTCACTGACCTGTGTTTGAGATGCGCTTTCTCGAAGCTTGACTGCAGGCACCAGGCACCTTGCGAGGATCAAATGTCACAGCAAAAGACTCCATCACTTGCATCCTCCGCAGTAGTACAGCAGTTGCTAGGTAATCGCACCTTCTACCTTTGGCATGCGTAAGGATCAACAAGTGCTGGGTCCGGGATCTGGCTGATTACATCGGCATGAACACAGGACTGTAAGTGAATGCAATATTGCTCAGCAGAGGCAGGACTGCCATCGGCCACAAGCACGTCCTGCCTTGACAGACACTTGCCAGAGCCGATATTTACTGAAGCGGGGTCTATGCATCCCAGGCATGCTGATCGCATGCTAGCCAGGATCACTTTGGGATTGGACGGCAGGCATTAGAAATGATGCTGTTGGCCCTCAATGAGTCAGAAGAATAGCAGCATCAACTGCTGTTTTTAATGCCAGCTATGGGAAGTACGGCATACATATCGTCTTCTCAGTTGACGGCGTACTTTCATCTACCTCACAGAGCACTCAGGTCAGGGCCAGATGAGACTGCGACCGCGACCTTTTATTGCAAGCGCAGTTCTCTAGGCTTGAGTCGCAACAACTGAGTCCATTTGCAGCTCCAGCCTACTTTGCCATTCTGCGCCGACTCACTGAGATCTGACATCGGCCTAAGCACAGGTAGAGTCGCTGCTGTCAAGCCAAACAGAGTACGCCATGGCTGATTATGCCGAAGGCGATGAGCAGCTACAAGATGCCTTCGAGGAGGGAAACGGCGACGCTGCACACGACGAGGTCAGTCACAGTGCAGCCACAGGTGCATTTTGCATCCTCCCTTCTTCGACAACGTCTGACCCTGTAGTGTTCGCAGGAACTAGCGTCTATGCGCGCCAGACTTGCACAGTTGGAGGACGAGAAAAAGAAAATGGAGGAACATACAGTATGTCATTTGTGCAGTGGCTTTGTTGCAAAGCGTCAAGACTGCAACTTGCACTGACTGGACCAATGATGTATCTCAGGCAAAAGCAGAGAAAGAGTTTCAAGGCGAGCCTGAGCAGCCAATAGATGCAGAGGAAGCAGAGCGAGTCAGCAAAGAAGCTGACTCAAGATCAGTTTATGTTGGAAATGTTGACTATGACTGCACACCAGAAGAACTACAACGGCATTTTCAGGTCAGTTGCCCATTTGGCTGTGTCTGATGCCAGAGCATCAACTTTCCAGCACTCATCTATCTGATGTCAACGTGTCTGACCTGACAATTATCCTGTGCAGGAATGTGGTGTGGTAAACCGAGTGACAATTCTCACAGACAAATTTGGGGGTGCCAAGGGCTATGCATACATAGAATTTGAAAAAGCAGATGCAGCTTTGTCAGCTGTTTTGCTTGACAACACCAGCTTGCGAGGCCGTGAGATCAAGGTAAGTTGACCATGCAATAAAACATTTGTGATGCATGTTGCTGCAATGCAGTCCATAGTTTGCTCATCTGTAACCCATCATGAGCGTTTGTGTGACTTCGGGTGCTGCATGTACATCCCGTATGCAGCACCTGCCAGCATGCAAGCCTTGGGCAATATATGTCTGGTTGTGCTGCCATGTCGTTGGCAGTTCTCCAACAGACGCGCCAAACACACCTACCATGACAACTGCCGTTTGCAAAATGGGCATATGGCAAAGATTGTTATTGCAGGTCAATCCCAAGCGGCATAATGTCCCAGGGATGAAAGAAAGGGGCAGGGGTAGAGGGCGGGGCCCACCAAGAGGTAGGGGTTTCTTTCCCAGGGGCAGAGGGCGAGGTGCCTTTTATGGGGGATTCGACCCCAGCTTTGGGTATGGGGGCTATGGAGGAGGCTATGGGTATGACATTATGTCCACTGGCCTGTATGCATAAACGTGTGTTGTTGAATTGCTAATTTGTAAAATGCCATGGCTGGCATGTGCTACAATGATCAGCAAACAGTGTCCCAGGATGCACTGTGTATACACACCATGCATCCAGCTTGATCTCTGAGCATCAGTGACACAGCCCTGTACTCTGTACGCTGTATCAGCAATGACCGGCATGTGTACAAGTGGTGCATCTGACTCAAATCCTACAAATACCTCATGCGAAAGTGCATGTTCATTGCGTTATTTGAGTCATTGTTGGGCAAAGCAGTGTTTGTCATCTGCCCAGCGTTTCCTGTTCATTTGACAATGTTACTGCAGGTACGCACCTAGAGGACGTGGTCGAGGACGCAACTACTATGCTCCATATTGATGTTCAGTAAACACACTGACCTGCAAGGAGCGTGTTCAGCTACAGTACTTCCCTTCATGAAATTAATAGTGCAGTCATCCTTCTCGCTGCCAGCCCAACATTTGTCATTGAAACCCTACAGGCAGACTTTTTGGCAGTGTGACAACTTGCTTCAGCTGAATATCCAAGCAAGTCAATGGTCATGTGTATGTGTTGACAAGTTGCTGGGACCTCGCATTCCCACCTCACATAAGCTTCCCCTTGCCGAGGCTTGATAGATTGGATATCAGATACACGTTTCTAAGGGTGCCCTGCTTTGCAGAGCGTAGAATAACGCCTGGATCATAGCAGTGTTGCGTTGAACATCGTATGCATGGATTATTTTGCCATACCAGTCTGGGCCCCTTGACCCTCATGCAATCAGGCAAGGATGCGTTGGGCTGCACGATATGTCAAAGAAGCGTTCAGTGAGCATGAACGCCTGCCATTATAAGGTCATCTTCCCATGTTGTCTTCAATGACAAGTGATATCAACTTGCATCTAGCAGGTGTCTCTAGCTAGCAGGCGCAAGCCAAACCAGACAGTCAGCCAGCATGCAGGCAACAGACCTACACATGATGAAAAACTGCTATTGCATCCTTGCTGCATCATAGAATCTTCTTTTCAACCTGACGGTATCACAGTAGTGCTGTGACAAGCAACCTGAACATGCGTATTGGTATGCAGCTTGTCATCCCTCCAGTACGCAATGCATCACATTCACTCTATAAATTTGCAATCTTGGTGGCTCGACAGCTCTGTGCCCATGCAGGCGTGCAGAAGGCATAGGTGGCATTTTGGCAAGTATGTCTTACAGTGTTTAATAGCTGAAAGGGTCAGCTCACATGCTGCATCTATTAACACTGTGTGTGATGCTACACAACTGCCAGACAGTACATGCTATACATAAACAAGAACATCACAATGTTTATATCACTGGACTTGGCAGCAGTCCCCTGCATCTCATTATCAAGGTCTTCAAAGAGGCCACGCACTATTCATAGGCAATCCAAACCCTTGGTCAAATCCTGTTGAGTGAAGCCTGCCTGGCACAGTGTACACCCTGCAGCAACATAAAGCAGAATTGTCAGTTTTGATGGTGTATGTACCATATGCCAATGTATCTGTGAAGTATGGTGTTGGCAGCATCAGCATCGTATGTGTCAGCTAGCCAGCAGACGCAAATTACCCATGTGATGAAAAGCATCCCCTGCTGCTTGTTACAAGGCAAATGCACCATGAATCAGATGATCTAGCTAGAAAACACATGGCTGCTGCTGAATGAACTCAGAATGAGTAGGAGGTAATTGATATATCTTCCATGTAATGAGTCAGACAGAACACTCATCATTGTTCACAGCTGGCCAACATGTTTACATGTGAAAATGAAAGACCTCAGAATTAAAAAGCTCGTTGGTTTGTTCAACATCTGAAATTCAGCGTTGGATTTCCAAAGATTTCATCACAGGTCTTTTGTCGTTTGCAAAGCTTGCAATAACATCATAGGATGCTCAGCCATCAGAACCACAGCCAATAGAGTATTCTCTACACGTATAAGTTTTCAGGATGAAGATAGCTCAAGGTCTCATCACATGGCTTTGACATACATGCAGTCCGTGTCATGTGAACCAGCGTTGCATTACCTTTAAGCGACCTCGTGGCCCTCAGGGTGTCCCACCTTCTGCCGGCGATGTGGTCTCGATGCCCTGCAACACGTCTCACAACACACGTTTCATTGAACATATGCTGCACACTAACAGTAGCACATGTTACCAGTCCGTACAAGTCCTTGCTTTCGTTACTCCAGCTGCGCTTGCAATGTGCACAGTATCCGGCGCATATCGGGCGGCGACTTGCCTGTTGAAACCCTGGCGATGCCCTATCTCCAAAGACAATGGCGATTCCGATTCCCAGAAGGTCCTGGCACATGCACATGCGCGAGACAACAACAGACTACAGCGTGGTTGCAACGCTCATTGCTTCTGACCGTTCCTACCTTTTTTGCAAGCAGACCAGCTTTGCATGGCAAAACGCAAAGTTGCAGGGCTTAACGATAGTTGTATGTGCGGTGGTATGAACTGCCTATTCTCTCTCGCCTGACGCAACCTAGCCTGCGTACGGACGTGCCAGTTGAACTGATCGCGAGTGCAATCTAGATTTACATCGGTTGAATCCGCTTGAGGACACCGTGCCGCATTCCATTGCCCCATGCCTGCTTGATCAGATCAGCTTGCAGGAACTCGTATTGAAAGTCGCGTCTGCTCACAAAGCCGGCATCCTTGCATTGTCCAAGCGCTTCCACGGCCCATGGACTGGAGCAACGTTACCTACGACGAGCTGTTGACGTCTTTGCGAGAGGTGCGAACGAGTTTTTCGCTGCACAGGTTGCAGACCATAGACACCTGTCCAGACACGAGATGCTCACGCCTGTCAAGTTTCTGTACTCCTACTCCATCATCTGCAGGTTGATTGGAGCCAGCCACCTCGGCCTGTGAGCGAATTCTTCAGCAGATTTTCCATACCTAAGACACAACAGAAGCTACAACAACGCTTCAAATGCAATGTATACTATTACAGATCCAATTATGCCCTCATAGTCCTTGTCAGCTTTGTCATAGCATTCATCCGCCGTCCCACAGCCTTGTTATCCATCCTGGCCTTTGGATTTGGGTCACTCTGCCTGAATGATACCTTTGCCACCATGCTCAGGTACTGCACTGCTCTGCATACCACTAGTCATTGCCAGCTTGATTGTGATTTAGACTCAGCTGCAGGCCAATGCTCACTCAAAGCCACAAGAATGACCTCTATTCAATGCATGTGTTGGCACTTTTGCAGCTGCCCAGCTCATACATAAGCACCTGCACTGCATCAACTGGAAGGGACAAAAGGTGTTTTAGGGCCTTCTTTTTCACCTTCATGGTCAAGATTGTTACTGAATGATTGCCAGCAAGGCTGGTGGCTATGCCCTTGACCTCTCAGATTGCGCTGACAGTAATCTGCTGTTGTCTGCAGTGATCGAATGCTACGCTTCATACGCAAGCTGCATCCTCCTCTGGCACAGCGGATACGAGCCACCTCTGGAGGGCATAATGGATATGGGTAAGGGCTTTTCGGGACCAGTGCTGTGGTCTCAGCCACAGCAGTGGCGTTGACAGTGAAGCAGTGCTGCAGTACTGTGCTGACAGTCTTGTTTTTGCTAAGCTGAGGGTGGCTGACAGCAAACTGCATATAATACATATTGGGAACATCTGCATGGCATCTTTATGCAATACCCAGTTCTACAGTACTGAACAAACCACAAGGGTTGGACATCAATGTGGCCAGGGCACAGCATCTGTGCATCTGGCAGAGACCTGCAGGGTGTTGTACAGCCCAGACCAAAGGTCCTGTCAAGAGCTGCTGCTTGACATGTGTGTGGCTCCCCCTGTAGGGCACCTCCTGGAAAGCGTTCTGTGAAGATCTGTGGAGTGCAGCGAGTGGCAGTGGTGGCTGCTTTCCTTAGCATAGGCCTTCTTCTGCTGTACTACAGCGCAGCACACCTCACCATCCTTTGGGCAACACTTACAGGTGCGCCCGCCGGGAACCTGCCTCACCACTCTGCTGCAACTCTCTGTGAAGGCTTTTTGCCAGGCTGGCACATCATAGGACATAGGACTGCAGGGCGTTCTCTGTTGTTGAACAAGTCAGAGCATGTGCAAGTGTGTGCGAAACATGTCTTGGCCGTGCTTAGTACTTGTCACAGGTCCATAGCTGCTCCTGCTGCTTTCTGCTCACTCACTCCTTGCGCTTGCATGTCAGCTTGCTTCACACATACAGGAAGATAGCTGCCTTGTTGGCTTCTGCTGGCTTTATCTGTGCTTAGATGCCAAGGTTCCTACCCAAGCTGTGCAGCAACATAGATTGTCAAAATTGAGCGACATTGATTGTCAAGATTGTCCAAAAGCCTGCAGCACTGCATGGTGTTGCAGGCAACGCAGTGGTTCTGGTCCATACAGTGCTGAAGACGCCCAACCTGAAAACCCGGTTGTCATCTGCACGGGAGGAGTTCAGAGCAGTATGGTAAGCACCTTACAATCTTGTCCGCATAGCAGTACTGTTTCAGCACCAGCTGCAGCTAGGAGTCTGACCAGCAGCCTTGCAACGTGTTTCTCATGCTGACGAAGACACTGTCACTTTGGGGTGCAATTGAGAAGCATGCTGGTTTTTTTGTAATAATGTAATGACACTGTTTATTGGTGATTGCAGGCGAGGGTATCAGCAACCCAGCTATGATGCTCATGATTACAATCTCTGATGTCATGCATCCTGCCGCTGGAAAAGGCTTTGCATGCACCTGCTGGCGACTGGCTAAGGCTGGGGGCTGGAAAGTCCCACTGAGTCTTTTTGGAGCGGCAGCATACCAGTTGCCTTATGCACAGCAAGCCGACAACTGGGCATGCATGTACTGTGTTGTCATGCAATTCACCAGCAGACTGCCTGTACAGCACATGCTGTACAGCTGTGCATGTCTCATGGTCAAGATTTGCCGCAAATGGATGGAGTTGCAGACTTACATGCCTCAAATATCAAGGCAGAATTCCACCTGAACCTTGGATCCTGAAGCTACTAGACAATGTTTCAAATCATACACCAATGGCTGCAGCACCTAGAACTGACTAGATTTCTTTGCTTGTCAATACACGAAACATATATGATATTGTCCAGGCAGAGAATGTCACTACGTTCGTACCCTAATACTTACATTTTCTTAGTGGTATGAATCCGATGACAAGTTCCCGAAACTGCACTCTTCAGCAAAGCTCGGTAAACTGCCGGGATCAGTGCGTACATAGAGAGTGTCACTGCAAAATGTATCGGTAGGCATGAAGGGTTTCATATGCATGAAGGAAGGGCTGGCCGAGTGCTGACATATTGCAAGCTGTAATACTTACATTTGACTGCACACTATATCTGCCTCAGTCAGTGACACAACATATCGGTGATTCAGACATTTTATCAGGCTAAGCAAACCAAAGGATCCTTGGGAATATGTGTCTGAGACACAGTCTATCAAGGAAACAGGGAGTTAATGCACCCAACCACGAACAAGAAATGAAATGTACGCAAAGTGATGTACAAGCTCATCTACAAGTTATTTGGGAGGTCAAGATATGACTTCAATGTGTCATACAAGGTGAAACCTATGGCTGTGGATGGGATCACTTTCATGTAGTTGATGCTCAAACCAGCAAACAAGGCTTTTGTGCCTTGCTGCTGTGTTATAGTGACCAATCCATGCCAAGTTGACCGCAGAACTGTTTGATGCTCGGCTTGCAAAGCAGCTTGCTGTTGGGCAGGTGGTAGCTTCAGACCCTGGACCTGCATTCTTCGCCGTACCACATCTAGTGGGTATGTCAAAGTTTGAGCTACCAGTCCAGCACCAGCGCCAAAGGTCAGCATGACGTGAACGGGCAGCTTTTGATGACTTGAGGGTTTCAAAGCATCATGTATTTGTTTCTGCCTCCAATAGTACTGTTTCAAAGACTGGTACACGTAGAACTTCAGACCCGCATACGGCAGAATTCCGGCAAGTGTGGGACCAATCCCCCGGTAGAGGCCAAGGAACCCCTCCTGCTTTAGGGTGGATGCAATCACCCCTCTGATTGTGCTAGTTGGCGACTGGGGTAGGATACGCTGTATCCTCTGAGAAGCTGATGCTGTGCTTGCACTTGCATGAGTCTTGACTCTGTCACTATCTGCAGCTTCGCTGCTATGGCGCTTGCCGGATTCGCTTTGGTAGGCTAGCCTTGTGCGTACCAAGTCCAATGGGTATGTTATCATGACTGCTGACGCACCAGCTGAAGACCCAGCTAGCAGATCAATCACAGGAGAGACAGGCTTGCTTGAGCTAGCCTGAGTCACCATGTGTATAATAGCTTTCCTGTAGGACTCATAGGCTGTGAAGTGAATGGCAGCATAAGGCACTATTCGGAGAACACTAGCGCCATTGCCCCTGCACTCATAATACATGGTGACTTCCCAAACAGTTCATGTGTGAAGTATATGTGGCTGCAGCAGTCACCTACCTAAACAATGCCACAACCCCTTCTTGCTGGTGTATCCGCGACAATGTAGCTCCCACACCAGCGCCTTGCAGTTGCCCTGTCTGCAGGCAAAAGCTTTAGAAGTGTGGAGCATGGGTGTCCTGCTTGGCAACCGCCTACAGATGCGGGGCTTGAGATTATCACCTGGAATAGGATCTTGATTCGCTCCAATGGTGCAACACTGGTCTTGGACAGTCCACCAGCCACACCACCAGCAAGTAGCTCCTACAGCAGTGACTTTGTCAATATTGATAACACACGCCAGCGCGTGGGCAAGATACGTTGCTAATGTGTGAGAGGTACCTTTGCTAGAGTCGGAAGTTGCCTAAGCTCTCCTTGCAAGTATGGTGCGGTATGCGGGACCTCGTTGTGATGGTCGTGCACACCCTCCTCCATGAGCCAGCAGCGATCAGCGCAGAACCAGGCTGATCAATACATCAGAATCGTACAAATTCCAGTCTGGGTATGGGGGGCCTATGCATTCAAGAGCCAGAGAGCGCGGCCAACGATCGCAACAATAGCATGCACAAATTTCCGTGCAGGCTTCCCCTGGCAACGTTTGATCCGCGTCTCAGTAATTTCGATGCGGGATCTGCAGCGCGATGCGGAGACGATGCACTGCAGACACGGTTCCGGAATGACTTGACGCAGTCTTCTAAGCATCTAGCCTGCTCATCAGTCAGAAAGAATCGTCAATCATACACACCCGTCTTGACCGTTTTGAACTTATGCAGCTGCAGCTGAAAGTCTAAACTTGCACTCGCGAGCAGGAGATGGCGAGGCAAGGGATGCGGCATCGTTCATTACACACGCATGAACTCACAAAGACAGAGTAACCAACAATCCTCAAGCCGAGTTCGCGATACTGTCACTTATCAATCTGAAGAATAAGCATCGCTCTGCTGTCAAACACAACGCGTACTGTCTCAATCAGACGTTGACCATCAACTGTTGGTGAGATTTGCTCACACTCCACTGACCGCTGTCAGCACCAACCAGCAGCAGTCAAGCAGGTCCATCAGTCAATTTCAACAACCAGACAGTCAACAGTGGGAAAGCCTAGAACCTGTAGGTTTGAACTCCATACTCGGCTAAGCAGACCAATCTATGTTTCCACGTGCTTACAGAATGCACACCAAACTCTAGTGATTGCAGGTGACCTGGCTTGGGGTTTCTGGTGATGAGGAACCCCTTCAAGTTTGGCTGTCTGAAGCCAAAGACTAAAGATGATGATGACTCGCTTCTGCATTACCCAGAAGGTGGCAGCAGCAAAGCATCTGGTCTCAATAGCTATGCCAACGGCAATGTGGGAGGTGCAAGCTCCACTGCATGGCAGACACCCCCTCTTGGCAAGGGCGCCATGCGCCACTTGGCCCCTTACCAGGTACAGCACAAAGGCATCACAACTAATCTGAATCTGCAGCTTGGACTTGCAGAGAAGGCCATGATGCAATACTCAACTTCGTAGGCTTACATACCTGATGGGATGCACTATGCAAGAAGATCTCACCAAGGCATATGATAGCTTGCTTGCGTATTACATGGCATGATGTGTTTTGCATTACCACTTCCAGGATATCACTCAGGCATACAATGCTGTGTTTCCACAACACAGTGGCACCCATTGACACACTCAAGCTTGGCAAAACCTCAGCTAGGCATGCATAAGCTGAATGCAGCCACTCTTGCTTGGCACCCCCACAAGACTCATTGCGCAGTGCAACTCTGTGTAGGAGAGCCCTGCACGCAAGATCACAGCGCATCACCAGACAGACGCCTGGTGCACAAGTTGCAGCGCCAAATGCACAGCACTGGAGCTAGACCTGAAGAAGACTAAGGATGACCTTGAAGCATCCAAGAACAGCCAAGGCATCCTGAAGGTGCGTCTCATTCTGTCATCTAAACCTGGCTTTTGCTGTTCTCAGTGCCAGTCTGAACCATTGCATCGTTTTTGCTCGTGTGCTGAGGATTGTCCATTCAGGATCTTGTGTGCATAAGATCCAGGTTGGCCTGACTGTTGTGTGAGTTTCAAGCATAGCCAGCATTGTTACACAGCATGAGTTTCAGCTTTATTTGTCTGCAAAATGCTGAAGCGCTATCATACCCTCTGCAACCAGGAGGACACTGACGCAAAACGCAGGCATTGTTGACTTACTGAAGTTCATGTTAGTAGAGACCAATGGTGTAATCAGCAAGCAAGCTTGCTTGTCTATCCAGTTTGCCAGAACCCATGCAGACAGCGCACAATTTGACAGACAGGCTTGGTTTTGGGTAATAGGTGTATCATTGTTCCCGTGCATGGTGTTGCAGGTTAATCCGGTTCTAACAGCTTTGGCAGTTAAGTGTGCAGCTTTCAGCATGCAACTCTGTGATGTTCACAACCTGTCAAATCAGACCCTGCTCGAGCATGATTCATCAGCAGCATGTACTGATTGCAGCACATGAGAGGGGCCCCTCTCCTCATCCTTTTTTTGTATTCTGGGTTTTGTTGTTGAATACGATGACAAAAGAAATAAAGGTTTCCCAAAAGAAAAGTATGTGTCCATCCCTTTTCTTGCATCCCAACTTGGTACCCTTTCCCTGCCCCGTTTCTTTGCAAATCCCTTCCCTGCCCCTTTTCTTTGAGAATCAAATCCCTTCCCTGCCCCTTCTCTTCGGCATAGCCATGAACATTGTGTCTTCCCCTGTGCAGGCCAAGAGCCGGGTGCTGGAGTCCATCTGCACAGGCATCAGGGAGCGGTACAAGGCCCTGAGCCTGCCCCCAGAGCTGGCCCTGCCTGAGCCCCAGGCTGTGGATGTGGTGGCTGACATGACCCACCCTGACCAGCGCGCCATTGGTGCTGCTGGCCGCAAGGTGCTGGCCATGTTTGAGACCATCAGCCAGTTCTGCCAGAAGGCCCAGCAGGTCACACCCTTCTCAATAATAATGATAATACAAAACCCGCTTATCAGTTCATGATGAGCTAGGTACATGCAGGACAAGTCTTGTCTCTCCAGAGCAGCCTGTCCTGTGCATCCCTTTTGCTGCAGTGACATGCACCGGCGGAGACAGACGCCATGTTGGTTGTTCTTTAGAGGTTGCATTCACCTTAGCAGCTTGAAATGTCAAGGACTTTGAAAGGTTCAACTCATCCTCACCCTCAGCTGTTGTTGTCTGGTGATCTGCTCCGACAGACTGGAGTAGCTTTTTTCCTTGAAAATTTAGTGCTGCATACTTTTGCTAGGAATAGCTGCCTGCTCAAGTGCAGAGTCTTTCTTGCAGGCTAACACAGACCTGAAGACAGAGGTGGATGTAGCTCGTGCTGGTCAGAGATTTGCAGAGTATGAGAGGTTCAAGATCAACCAGATGAACATTGCCAGGTACTAGCCCCACCAGAACCTCCACAAAACTTCTTTTTTTCAACGGCGCAATTTTTTTGTACAGGCAGCATGGCTGAGCAATGCCACACAATGCTCAAAAGGAAACGTTGCTGTCCAGCACCAGATGCCTGAGACATCAGTGCTTTATTTCTTATGTCCTTCATGCTGTTCAGCATGGAGGCCAGTCAATTGATACATGGCGCAACGCCGTACAGTATTTACATGTCTTGCCTCCAACCTTAGGCTTGACACAGTGACAAGCCAGATACATAAGGACAAGCATGACGTTGCATGCATTATAGTGACAGCTGATGGTTGGTCTATGATGCAGAGGACAGGCTATTCATGATGCCAAGATTGAGCTGCACAACAGTGAAGTGGAGAACAGGATCCTGAAGGATGCCCTGTCCAAGTAAGCTCTCAGTGTATTCCTCCCCATGTATACTGCAGCACTCTGCATCCATTAACAAATGGCCTTTGCACTGTGCATTGATGCTTCATCACTGCTTCATTTGGCCTATCTTGGCATTGGATGCGTCAATCAGCATAAAAACACAGCACTCATTGACTGTTGCTGTCTGTCAATTCTGGCACTGCATAATGTGATCTGAGACTCTAATTCATTTGCGTCGCTTTTGTGTATTGCAGGGCACTGCATGATCTGGGTAGAGATGGTGACTTTGAGGCATATGGGTACTATGGGCGTTGTGAGGACACCCCCTGCCAGTCCCTCAACCCTTCCCAGCAAAATGCCCTCTCAGGTGACTGATTCCTGTCTTTTGTATCAGGACATGCATGGTGTCAGATACAGAGCCCGTGACATAACTGCATTGTTCATAGCAGCACTTTCCTGCCATACATCTGCATCATGTTCAGCCGCAGTGGCAAAGAATGTATTGTTTGCATTGCAGTCATTTGCAGGTTTTGCTGCAGTGAAGCTGGTTGCTATGCTAACACACGGCAAAAGTTGCTAGCGCTTGCATAGAGGTGGCATGAGTGGCTTTCAAATGAAAGCAACCACATCTTTCCTGTTGAGGCTTTCTGCAAGGGTTTGTGTCGAGGTGTCTCGGGTCAAGCCTGTTGCTGAGGCTGTGAACCTGTGCAGGCCGTTTCAAGGAGAATGAAGGCTCAGTGCAGTCCCCCTCATATGATGGTCCCCCTCTCAGGGAGAACATGGTCAACAGGGCCCACTACATGAGCAGCAGTCTGTCAGGAGAGAAGCTGAAGGTGAAGCCATCTAACTCCCCTTGTCACCCACCCACTCCTGGGCCCCCAAAGCAGTCATCGCATGTTGGTTACTGAGAATGGTTGCTAGGGAGTGACGCAGCAGTGTGAAAAGCAGCACCCACAGTGCGAGCAGTATCTGCTGTAAATTGTGCAAGCTGCTACTATGTGCTAAAGGACTCTATATCAGCACAATGCTGCTGCAGATTTGATGTTGATTTGATGTGCCTCCCCTGACTTTCAGGGTAGGACTTGAGTGTCAGCAAAACATAATCTCATCCAAAGACAGTGCTTCTGTGATCTTTTGCTGAAAATTGACATGCATGATGATTTCTGCTGGAGGTTGTGCAATCAGACCAGGTGTTGATTTGATGTTTACTTGTCCATGTCAAGTCAGCATGATAATGTAATTATTGCTGCATCACGTATCAACACATGCCCTTGCTTTCGAAAGGGAATTCCCTCTCCTGTGCATGTGCCAGTAGTTGGCCAGCTGGTCATGGCTCAAACACAGCAGATGGCATGCAGGCTCTGCATCAGCAAAAGTCTCCAAAGGCAACCGTTGAAGGAGAGAATTTGTCTGGTGAAGTCAGCTTCCGCCAAGGCCAGACCGTCAGCATTCCAGCTGAAACAAGTGGCCGTGGACAGATTGGTCACGCAGCAGATGTTGCAGCTCTGTCAGAGTTGTCACACTCTCCTCTGCGTCCTCCAGTGGCGGTACAAAGGTCACCTGTACGAGACCACAGGCGTCAGCTCAGCACGGTAGCTGAGGAGGCCTATACGCCTGCGTCAGCTGCTGCAAAGCGTGCGTTACCAATGCTCAACCTGGAGCCGTTGACGAAGCAGCAGGAGCAATACAATGGTCCGCAAGAGCTGTATCAAAGCACGGTGTACACAAGCGAGGCGACAGAAGTCCGCACCAGTGCTGCGGCCTCCAACTTCAGTGACGCAGCTGCACAGAACGGCGGCCAAGCGCTGCTTGCCAATTTGCCTGAGCCCTCCAGGCAAGCAGACTATTCCATGGCAGACAGCCCTGCAACAACCAGCGAGCCGTCCCTCATCAGCTTCACCCCGCCTCGTCAGGCGGTCGCAAAGCTGGCTAAGATGTTCCAGCCAGGGCCGAGCAGGTTGTCCAATCCAGGCAAGCTCGGCTCCTCAGCTGATGGAGACGTGGCAGCAAGCAAGCACTTCTCCCCTCTGAAGCACCACATCAAGGCTGCGCACCAAGTACCTGCCTGTCCACAGGCTGGAGGTGCCGCGTCCAGGCTAGCAGTGGGAGCAGGACCAAGGGACTCCCACCTAGATTTCTTTCTCAGAGATGCTGCAGCTGCCACTGCAAACTACAGGTAGACACCGCAGCACATTCCTTGAATGTTGACAGCAGGCATGTCTGTTAGAGATGGCACCTTGACACTGGAAGTGCAGATGCAGCTGTCTGGTACTTTACACTGCTTTGCTGCACCAAGAATGTCGACATCTCTGGCCCAAGCTTAAAGCCATCTGCTGTGCAGGCAAAGCCAGAGTCCTGTTGTGGGTCCCCTGCAGAAGCACATCAAGGCATCTGCCACTGCTCATGGCTTCTTTGGCAACTATGAGTCTGCCGTGCAGCAACAGCAAGCCTTGGTGAGCCCTGTGGTCATTGCTTGGACAATTGTTCATGTGCTCTCCTGTGGCGTGACCATGCAAGTGCCACAGCATGTGATGACAGCAAGCTTCTTGATGCATCATGCATGTCCCAAAGCTGTCAAATGTGATGACTCAATGTACATAACGAAAGTTTGTTGAGTGGCATTCACTACACTTGTGCTTGTCCAGTTGACAGCCTTGGTAGCATTTATTGGATAACATCTGTCAGTAGTTGGCCAGCCTGCTTGCAGGCTTAGGGAACAGCAGCAATGCATGCAAGCAACTGGTACATTTTGACACAGCTGTCAACTGCTCTGTCTGTCTGTCTGTCTGCATGCCAAGGTTTGACTTCCCAGCTGCGCATGCATGGCATGAGCAGCCTGTTCAAAATCAGCCTATGTACAGCATTTGAGTACCATACGAGAGGGCACATCAGGGCATACCATCAGTAGGGCCCCCATGTGGCTCACCATGCTTGGTGTCACAGGCCCTTTCAAAGCCTGCTGCATGCTGTCTCTTCTCTTAAGACATGAAATGGCATGCAGGTGAGGTCAAGGGCTAGCAGCCTGTCCAGTCACAGCAATCCCCTGTTCACCAGTGATCCTGATGATCTGGATGCTCAGCCAGACATCCAGTCAGCTCTGCTGCCCACTGTGCCTGAGGCCCTCAATGAGAGTGCTGGTGTGTTTGAGTCCAAGGGTGCAAGGTAAAGCCTTACAACCTGCTGCAGCATGCATGCTTAGCTGTGCCTGTTGGTGATACCTATACCCATACTATAGAAGTTCTTGCAGCAATGACACCAACAGCAAAGCCAGCTCACCTTGCCGTTTGTTTTCCATCAATAATGCTTGTGACATGTACGCTGTCTTTGCAATGAAGACCATGTGTGCTTGCTGCAAATGCAGTATCGGAAAGTCTGCTTGTGAACATGCAAGTGTCTGTGCTGATGGGCAGTCAGCTGAGTTTCTGTACAGGACCTTTGCAATCTTATTGTCTGTGGCTGTCCTGCTGCGCACTATAATTTTGCACCAAGCTTTGCAGCGTTGCATCTTGCACACACCAATGCCCACTTGTGTGACAGAGCTGTGTGATACTCTGCTGTGCTAGCAGATTTTTTTTCACATTTCACACCAAGAGTGTAACTTGCGATCATGCACAATGTCATCACTCGCTACCAAGACAATACATAGCTATGAGCTGCCAATTGGCCTGTGGCACCTTTAGGTCTTGTGGGTGCAGGAACATCACCCGATTGGTGAAAAATGCTTGTTTACCAATGAAACTTTGTAGTTACGAACACCTGAACAGCAGATTGTGCAAGTCGAGGAGATCTTTCAAGCAGCTTTTGTACTAATGATTGTACTAATGAGCATATCATGTGTTGACACAGCGCTGTACATTGCAGGACTGCTGCTGCTGATCAAGGGGTGAACAAGAGTGTGGTGGCCAGCACATCCACAAGACTCATCAACAGATTGCCTAATGAGGCACCTGCCATGGAAGCTGGCCCTCAAGCTAACCAGCAAAGTGATCAAAGGATCGACTCCGACTCAGCCACAGAGGCTTACTCAGAGGCAGATGAAGAAGAGTGCACAAGCAGGGGAAAGACACCTGACACCAATGTCAAGCTGAATCAGCCACTGAGATGTGGCAGATATGGTCAGGATTTGATCTCACACAAAGAGCGCCAACAGCACAGCAGTCAGGCTGAAGCTGACAGAGAGCAGGGGCAGAAGGCGGGAAGGCTTGGAGCAGGCGGGAAAGTGGGTCCTGCCCTGATAGCTTCCCGCCAGTCCACCACCGCACCCCCTGCAGCAGCAATCAGGGCAGGGCCAGTCAGCGTGGCACAGCCCCTGGGAAAGGGCTCTGCCCCACACACTGTGCCACAAACAGTGCCACTCTTGGCCAAGCCATCACAGCAGCCTGCCACCGTGCAGCCAGTCAGGGCTGCTCTGAACGGCCCTGTTGCTGTAAGTGGGCCTGTTGCAAGTGGTGCTGCCCCAGACAGGGCTCCTCCTGGAGGCCCTTCAGCTGCTAGGGCTGCTGCGGCAGCCCCTGCCAGTGTGGATGACCTGCTGACTGGACCAAGCCCAGTGCTGCCAATCATGACAGCTTCCATGGCGGGAGAAGCAGCTGCCATGGTAGTCAGCGCAGCAGCTTTGGCAAAACCCGCAGCAGCAAACAATCCAGCTGTCAAAGCTGTTCTGGGTCAGCACTACCGCCAGTATCGGGCCAAGATGGCAGCTGCTGAGCAACGCAATGCCATCCCCCCAAGAAAGCCACAGGGCGCAACAGGCACTCCAGCTCCTGCCAAGGCAGCTGCCGCGGCAGCTGTTCCAGCAGCTGCTGAGTCAGCCAACAGGGGCTCACAGGCTGGCCCTAGTGGTCAACAGCGCGGTAATGCCCTGCCTGACTACAGGCAGCACCGCAGTCAGAGCCATGCTGCTGCTGCACAGGAAAGTCAAGAGGCAGAAGATGTGCCTCTCAGGGTGAAGTATGGCAGCAGTAGCAGTGGTAGCAGCAGTGGGGCTAGCTGGCAAGTGAGTGCAGTAGGACTTGCACGGAGGCAGGACACAGCCTCAACTCTCTATGCTCAAGCACAGCAGCCACAGCAACAGAAGCAGCCAAGCATGCATGACAAAGATCATCAGAGGCCTTCCAAGAAGGGCAGCAGAAATGCTGACTTGAGGCATGGCTGGAACAGTATGTCACAGCAGGCTCAGCAGGACAGAGCCCCCGTTGGGCCTCCTGCTACCATGAGGGGTAGTCAGAGCACTCTTGTAGCAACAGAAGGGCGTTGTCAACTGCCTGGCTCACAGAGTGGGTCAGCTCCGAAGTATGCTGATCCTGAGGATGTTGAAACTGAGTTTTTTGGTAGTGATGATCATGGTGTCGGCAAGGAGCAGGTGGAGGATGCGAGGAAGAGCAATGACAAGCTGGACATGCTGTTGTACAGCACTGTCAAGCGCACCCAGCAGGGGGTCCTGGGCAAGGAGAACCAGGTAGGAAGGCACACCCTGCACATCATTCGCCCTTCTTGTCACAGTTTGCTGCATTAGCTGCTGTCAGCTAATCAGGCACAGAGAGTAATGAATGCCAGCCCATTGGACATACTGATGACCCTGTGACTGAGCGTTTTGATCATGCCAAATGCTGCTATAGCTACATGCTGAATGCACGTGTTGAATCAAGCGCCATGTACTCTTTGAACACTCCTATTGTGTAGGGTCTGCAAGGAGTGACTGTGGCCAGCAAGGGAAGCAAAGGCCCATGGGAAGCAACCAAAGCCTTACGTGATTACCGGCAATGAAGGCCATGATTTCTTGGGATACAGGCGCCTTGCTGCCACTTGAACTGTTCAAATGGCATGAATGTTGAAACTGCAGAAACAACATGTGCACATGATGGTTGCACTCTGTCTTTGTGAGAGTGTGGTAGTAGGATCTCGCGTGAAAGTCGAGTTGTTTTGTTAACATCAGACGAGTTGCTTATCAGGTTGATCCCCTATTTATCGCATGAAAAATCATCGTTATTAGTACTGACTACCACAGTGCAAGCTTGCAGGGCAGGCACTGACCATCTTGCACCTGTCTACGCTTGTTCGCAAGCCTCTTCATTCACTCATGCATAAGCCTATGTCCTCCAGTGCTGCCCACTGTAGCGCGCGCATGCACTTATACTGCAATGTCAGACCCTTCATCCAATCTCAAGTTCAAAGTGGCTTGTCAGGCTGACAGCTCGTCCTGCTATGAGGCACTGACTACTAACTCAGTACACACTACTGGTATCATTGGACACCCATGCAGACTGTATGTAGCCATACTTCACTTGATGATGCTGTATACTGTGCTGCAGAAAGACTGTAGTAGCACACCACTTTTGCGTGCTGCAGTCAGCCTATGCTACTCATGTGCTGTACATCTTCTCGTTCGTACTCATCTCCGCCAGGTCATGCATGAAAGACGTTGAGTTCTGCACACTGGTACCACCAAGCACAAACTTGATGCCAGATGCCCATCCTTCGTGTCGTTCACTTTGCGCATTCAGCTCAGTGACTGCCCTGGCCTCCTCATACGTTGTGCCTCCAACTATGAAGATCACGACCAGCTTTGGAGCCTGAACCTTGGTAGGCTGAGCTGGCATGACTGATTTGTCCATGCTGGGATACTCAACATCCTTCAGGCGGCCCTTGGCCACTGACTCTAGAGTCTGCATGAGCAAGGGGGTGTGCTGCGTGTACACATTCTCCACTCCCTGCGAAGCAGTTGCACAACTTAGAAAAGAAAAGAAAAGACAGACTAGGCCTTTCGGCGTCAATTGATGAGGAGCCAAGTATTATGCCGGGCTGCCCAGCTTGCACAACTTATCAACAATCCCAAACAAGCTGCTTCATTTGTTTGCTCACTGATCACAAGTCTTCCCCTAGGGTGAGGTATGGACAGTCCTGATTGGGCTTCTGTATGAGGTCCTGGTTTGGACAGTCAGCAGACCAAGAACACTGTGTTTTGATGTGCTCTCGAGCAAACTGGGTGATGTTGCGCTCCTGAGTGATGCTTCTCTAAACTAGAGTTGCAGCAGGCACATGAGTATAGGATGAAGACTATAGGATCATTTGCGGAGAAGGGGTGATTTGACCAGGTGGCACCCCTTGCAGCACATCACAGCCATCGTGAGGATCAACACTCTTTGTCACACAGAAGTGCTGCGCATGCCTTGGCAGCAATGCACGCCTTCAGATTCCGAGGGTCAACACTCTTTGTCACACAGCAGTGCTATGCACACCTTCACCGATGCACACCTTCAGATTCCAAGGGTTAGCATTCTTTGTCACACAGAAGAGCTACGCAAGCCTTGGCAGCAATGCACAGCTTCAGATTCTGCTTGGCCAGAGTAACACATCATAAGAATTGATACTGTTTGTCATACAGAAGTGCTAAGCATGCCTTGGCAGCAATGCACACCTTCAAATTCTGCTTGGCGAGAGTAACACATCATAAGAATTGATACTGTTTGTCATACAGAAGTGCTAAGCATGCCTTGGCAGCAGTGCACATGCACACCTTCAAATTCTGCTTGGCCAGAGTGGCCCATCACAAAAATCAATACTGTTTGTCATACAGAAGTGCTAAGCATGCCTTGGCAGCAGTGCACATGCCCACCTTCAGATTCTGCTTGGCCAGAGTGGCAAATCGTGAGGAGAAGGTCATGTCAGAGAACAGATCCCCGACACGCTTCTCCTGGCCGCAGTTGAGCAGCAGGCTTCGCACCAGGCCCAGCAGCTGCCGCGCCACACCAGTCTCCTGCATGCGCTGCAGCAGGTCTGATGTCTGCGCTCTGCCTTCCCTCTCATACCTCAGGGAGAACAGCATCACCAGCCTGACCCTGCAAGCAGCAACACAGCTATGATGACTGAGGAAGAACAGCATCACCAACCCAACAGAGCTATGATGACTGAGGGAGAACAGCATCACCAGCCTCACCCTGCACACACCAACAGAGCTGTTATGACTAAGCATGCCATCACTGATTTGGCTATATGACACGCTTGTGACATGCCATGAGAGTTGCATGCCAGCGTGAAGTGTTGCAGACACTTTGTTCCACAAGCCCATTGTGTTTCCATTCTTTCCACAAATATCTGCAAGTCTGTTATGATTGCTTGGGCAGTATACGCCGCCATTGTATGCAGTAGGAAAGCGGGGGAGCAGTCATGGCTAGTGGCCTTGGGATGGGAGCCTTACTTGTCGGCATCAGTGAGGCCTTGTCCCAGGACCAAGCTGAGCACGGCCTCATAGTGCTGCATGAGGTTGCCAGCACTGCATACCACCTCCTGCTCCATGCTTGACACCTGCACAGCCATACCCTTACTTGCTTACACTCATTGTACCAAGTTACTTACTCACTTACTTACTTACTCATGTGTGCCAATTTTGGCCGTCTCAAGGTGCTCATGCAGTGCATTTCCCACACCTGTGCAGCCTTACTTACTTGCAGTCATTGTACCAAGTTACTGCTTCAATTTGGTATGATGACTAGTTTGAATCTGGCGCAGGCTTTGCCTGCTTGTAAGAGCTTGTGTAGAGTCCACCGCTTGCATCAATCTTTGCTTGCCTATGGTAACATTTCGAGTCGTTGTGCCAGGCTTTGTTTGCCTGTTGGGACTGATACACATGACACCAGAGCAGAAGTCAAAAGCACCAATGCTGCTGTTCATCTGTGTTACTGTTGCAATATCTTCAGGGCAGCACAAGTGTGGTGCAGCCGAGCACTTAGCAAGGCCAGACCTGCGCTTTAATTTTATTATAGCACTTTTGTACCCTGCCTTCAAAAGGGCTGTGTGTAATACAATGCAGGGGTGTTGACACTGCGCAGAACAACAGATCTGGACAGTGCAGCATGTGGGTGCCCTTTTCAGCTGCAACTGCAACCCACCCCCCCAAAAGCACTTTGCAGCAGTAGAGCTGCAATGCCAACATGTCACACACATGCAAGCCTGGCTTGTGCACTGCGCCACCATGTTAGCACTACAAAAGTGACAAAGAAGCTTGTTGCAGGTGTACCTGCATGAGCGTACGGGCATCTACCAAGCGTGACAGCTCACTCATGATGGTCACATGCTTTCCAGCATTCCTCTGAGCAGCGCTGAACTCGCTGAAGTTCTCCACAAAGTTCTGCATCGCCACCCGCAAAGCTGGTGTCAGCACGAGTCTTGGCAGAAACAACAAAACGCTGATGTACGCATACTTTAAGCGCCAAAGTGAGGCAAGGCAGTAGCCTGTTGTGGCGGCATCACTGTGGCCATTGATGTTGCTGCATGCAAGGCGGTTTCTAAGTTTATAGAAACATGTGACTGCTGCAGACTTTGCAGGCAAGCCAGGTTCTGACAGAAACGACTTGCCATCTGAGGCAGCCAAAATACCAGAGCTGAGTGAAACACATGAATGATGCACGGGCCAACCACATGAATCAATGACTCTGAGTCTGAGGGAATCAAATGCATGAATCCGATAAACCGCATGTATGGCACCAAGGGCAACCACACAAAGAACAATGCCACCAATAAATGTTCTGAAGACAAAGTTCTGAAGAAAAAGTTTTAAAGAAACAAATCTGAAGCTGCAGGCTGACCTGCATGTCCTCAATGGCGTTGATGCGTTTGGTGTTGGTGGTCTGCTTCTGGAACTCATCCACCAACTCCTTCACGGCTGACCCAATGTCGCCAAAGTTGGCGTACATGTTCTTGTGGAAGAACTCGTCCTGCCGGTAACTCAGAACTGCCTCCTGAAAGTCCTTCTTCACCTGCACAGCAATGCATGGCTGCCTGATCAGAAGTAGTAACGCTAATAATAATCATGATTAATAATGATAATAATAATAATAACAGTAATAATAATAATAGTAATAATAATAATAGTGATAATAGTAGTAATGTTTACACTTTCCAGCTCATGATGAGCTAGGTACATGCAGGACAAGTCTGGATGCCTGACAATAGATTGCCTGACGCTGATGAGCGCAACTTTCAGGCGTGAATTGCTCAGAGCTGTCTTCTAGGATTTTCAAAGAGACTAGAAGGCAAGCAGAAAATTGTAAACCTTCAGCTGCTGAGTCATCTTCAGCCGTCATCTATGCCATCTGTACAACTCAGGTCTGTCTTGACAACCCAGAATCACCACTTAACAGCACTGCTGATTGCCTTCTGCATGGTTCTGGCAATGACACAGCTCAAGACACAATGTCAGGCCACGACAAGGACAGACTGCACTCACCCCAGGAATGTGTGACAGACAGACTGAACTCACCCCAGGAATGTGTGACAGACAGACTGAACTCACCCCAGGAATGTGTGACAGGTCCACTCTGTTGGTGTCCAAGCCAATGAGCTCATGCACCATGGCTTGGTACGTCCACTGCAGCAGCAGAGGGGTGACAGGGTCATCCTTCCTATCCAGAATGAGCACCAAAGGGGAAGCCTCTTGCCCTCTAGAGCCAAAGTCGAACAGGCCTCGTTCCTCGACTGTTGTTAGGTGGTGTAGGGACTGGGCCAGCTTCTCACATGCTTCACTGTTGCGCTGATACCTACGCAAAGCCATGCAGCAAAGTCAACAAAGCATGAAACGCACAGCTGCTATGCAAAAAGGTACCTTTATGCCTCTCAGATAGGATAAGCACCCTGCATGGGCAACAACTATGAACAAACCACCGTATAGATCAATGATTCAGGCAAGCTGCTGCTTGGAAAACCTGACACAGCAATGGTCAAGGTTTTGCTATGATAGCTCAAGCTAGATGAGTGCTATGCATTGTACGCTTCAGCATTGTTTTCCAGAGTTTTTTGGCTTTTCCCAGCGCTTTTGGGTCTTGTGGAGGGATATGTGATGCGTAGCACTCATGTAGCTGGAGCCACCATGGCAACATCTTGACCTCTGATGTTTATAAGTGGTGCAGGTTCTGGCTATGCTGTGGCAAAGCCAAAATGTCAGACCTGATGTTGAAGCGCCGCCGCAAGGAGAGCGTGAGTGAAGCCAAGCCTTCCGTCATGCGAGTCACAGCATCAGTGCTGTTGGCATAGTCCCAGCTGAAGGGCTGCAGCACTACATGGGATCTGGGCAGGGGGATGCAGAAATGCTGGGGGTCCATAACCACAAAGTCTCCAAAGAATTCCTGGACCTGCGAGCACGAATGCAGCTGTGGGTCTAGCAGACTATGCCACTGTCTTTTCAAACACCAACAACATTTGTTGTTGAGCTGAAGCAAGGGCAGGAATGGCAACCTCTTTACATGGTGCAGCCATGCACGCCTTCAACCACTTGCTATTCTTGTGTGACAGGTCCATTTCTGTTGTGTGCTTGTCATGGTGAGCTTGCAACAGTACAACATGTTGGGATTCCATGACTGTCAAATCAGTAGACCTTACAGGGATACACAAGACAGATTGCTCTGGAGAAACACGACTTGTCCCGCACACACCCAGCTCATCATGAGCTGGAAAGCGTTGTAGTCATTGGTATTTATTAGTACAACATGTCATAACCTTACTGTGGTGAAGGCCAACGTGTGGGGTCAGATACAAAGGGTAGCATGCTGACTAACCTGAGAGACCAGCTCCTTGCTGTCACCTTCAGCTAAATCTTGCAGCCGCATGTCCTCCACTCTGTTGGTGAAATCTGCATCATGAATGTCTTGGTGGGATTGCTTTTGCTGTGTACACGCATACACTGAGTAATACAAGAGAGGTCAAGCTGGTGCAACAGCACTGCTGACTAACCGCCACTCACACATGTTGTACTCCCCATAGCAAGGCTCTCTCAGCTCCCTGCGTATCCTGGCAATGTTCTCGCGTGTGGGCCGCAGGAAACATACAGCCTGCAAGCGTCTCATACGCTTTTGGTTGCTGCTGGAAGCTTCTTTGTAGCAAGCTGCAATAATCTCAAGTCACCTTCAGATGAAACAGCTGATCCCTTCTATCGGCATCCAGGCGCTCCACCAAGTATACTTCTTGTTCCAGAATCTCTGACTGGCTGTACACAGTGCTAACAATGCGGGTTGTGTCTGCGTCCAGAAGCAGCACCTTCATGCCTGGTACCTCTTTGAGCATCCTGTCCACATAGTACCGGACTACCGATGACAAGTCCATCTTGGAATGTACAGCAAAGTTTCCAGCAGCTTAGGGTGCTTTAACCACAATCCATGACCTAATCCGGTGGAATAGTCACGGTTGATCTTGCTATAGCAGATTGGCTACTTATGCAGAGACAACGGTTCAGCTTTGACCGAATACAAATCGCTCTGCAGGTATTGCCTTATGACACACACCAACCTAGCTGGCAGGATAGGGCAAAGCGGCACCGCAGAGCTGCACTGCAGGCTAGTTTTGCAATCAGTGACTACCAAAACATCGACACCAGTTCAGATCACGATATCAGCTCTCTCGAGCTAGAGCTGCGACTATGATGATGGATCGATCTCAAATCACTGACACGGCGCGCAAGCTGCTTGTGCGAGCACCAATGTGACATTGAGTTGACCTCCGTGTTTCCTCAACACTGCCGTATACGGAAAGCGTGCTATAGTGATCCATACCTGGAGCCTGAACCCGCAAAATTGCATGCCGCGACTTGTCGTGAATTGCGGCAAACGATTGCTGACGCAGTTTTTGCAAGTTGTTCCGTGCTGCCTAGCGCTGCGGGCGCCCGCAGCAGAAGGCGCCGAGCGTTGATCGGCATAGTCGGTCAATTCTGCTTTGCGACTCAGTCTTGAAACCCGACCGTGGTGGGTGCTCCGTGGCATTTGCTATCCGTGATTCGGCCTTGCAGTGCACAACGCAAATGGGACATGTCAGCTACTCCGACACCAGCAGGTTGCCATGCCTGCGGCATGCCTTGGCTACCTTCAAGCCTTCCCGGGCACCGCCTTCTGTTCCATCAACTTGGCAGCAGTTTAAGCGACAGCGCCTGTGTCGATCATCAGGCCGGTCGTCTAGTCCTGACACAACCATCACATCCGTTTCCAAAAACGCACCTCTCAGGCTGTTTGGGTGTGTGACCAGCATATGTGTTTTTGTCTGACCGAATGTAGCCTAGCATCAAGACTGAGCGACGGACACCACCTGCAGATACAGACAGGATTTCGAGTCCAGATACGAGCTGAAAGAGAAGGTTGGCTCAGGCAGTTTTGGCACAGTGTACAAGGTGTCCAGCAAGCAGACCGGAGAAGAGTAAGCAAAATGACTCTCACATCATGCATGATTGCTAGCAAATAATGTTGCACTCTGTTCCTAATAGAGAAAGATGCATTTTTGAGAACGAAGCCTGTCTGCCTTGTGTTTGTAATGGCTATGGTGTTCAGTAGGGGCATTGTTCAACTTCCAGTATGCTATGTTGTGTGAGGGCAAGGCCTCATGTATACTTTGTCAAGTTCATCCTCTGTTTTGCTAAATGACCTCACAGGCAACCACTCTCTCTTTTTGTGGCATTGCTATATCTTCCCTCAAGTTGCTGTTGTACTGCAGCTTTGCAGTAAAAACAATTGCCAAGCGATGGGCTCCTGGGGCTCAGATGGAGCCTTTGTTTGTGCGGCGCATCCAGCATGAAGTAGACATCTACAACCACATAGGCAAGCCTACAGCTTGTGCCCACATTGTATTGTGAGCACACAGCAACACTCCCAAGCCAAAACTTCCCCCGGCAGTCGCACATCAACACGGATCCTTGCTTGCTGTGGATGGCCAACGGCTGCTGCATTGTGCGCTGAGCAGAACACTCTGCGCCAAGCATGGGCGCAATGCATTGCAGAACGCCCAATGCATGAAGTCACACCATTGCACGTTGCTGTGCCGCATTACTTGGTCCCTGTACTGCTGGAAAGTAGGTGCAGTGCAGTGCCATATGCTTCTGACGCAAAATATTGATGTTGACACAGGTCGATCCCTGAATGTGGCATATCTGTACGGGGCGTATGAGGACAGTAAGAATGTGATGCTGGTGATGGAGTTGTGCAAGGGGGGTGAAATGTGGAACAGAGTGCGCAGCGGCAGGTACAGCGAAAAAGGTGCCTCATGCCATGTGCCAGCTCAATCATTCGCCAGGCCTCTCTTTGTCAAAGCATGTGCCTGTTGCTACTGTGCTGCGCATTCAAGCTGTGTTTCCATTGCATGCAAACATGGCTTCTGGTCAGAGCACAAGAAGCAGATAGATTCAGCACGCTTGATTGTCCCGTGCACAGCCTGCACAGCAATGTAGGTGTAACTTGATATGTCTCTTGGTGCTTGCAGATGCAGCAAATGCTGTGCGTGATGTGCTGAGAACCGTCGCCCAGTGTCATGCGCGCAATGTGCTGATCCGGGATGTCAAGCCAGACAACTTCCTGTACTTGACATCTGATGAAAATGCGCCTCTGAAGGCCATTGACTTTGGCCTTGCTCAGTACTGCAAGGCTGATGAGAACCTGCGAGACAGGGCAGGTGTGACACAGCATGCACCCCAGAGCTTGTATACCTGCCTAATTTTGCGCAAAGACATTTACTTATTTTTTTCTTATCTTCTTATTTTTGTGACATTGTGATACATCCAGGTTTCCAAACATGTTGATCCTTTGTTCGATCCCTCGTTTTGTTTTGCACAGTGAAGTGCCAGCGCTTAGCTTCAAAGCAAGCCTTGCTTGTCATGAACGTATGTCCTGAAAAGCCAACAGCTTGGCGGCATGCAAAAGACTCATGTATGGCAGATACTAGCAGCCGCAGACACGCAGCTACTCTGTGGATCTGCTGCCTGCAGATTTCCATGCTGGCTTCTTTGTTGTTTCAGGACTGCATTTTCTACACAGCAAGCAAGCCATTATGGTGTTATGCAGGCAACAGATACACTGGTGCGTCATCATGCATTCCTGAGAGCTATACCAGGCATTCAGCCTCACTCATGCTGTTGCTGAGTTGGCAATCAGCTGGCGCCATTACTCACCAGCTGCACTGATGACTCGGCTCTGTTTGCACAGGTACAGCAATCTACATAGCTCCAGAAGTGCTGAAGATGAAGTATAGTCTGCCCGCTGATCTGTGGTCAGCAGGCATCATTGCATACCAGCTTGTCACTGGCCGCCTGCCTTTCACTGGGGAAGAAGGTGAAGAGGTCAGCACCCAGTACATGGAGAAGAAGCAGTTTGACCACAAGGTGGGTCTGGGGCAGACAATTATGTCCATTTGCTGGCATTTGGCATCTGGTCCTAAGTGCTGTGAGTCTGCAAAAGCCATGCTGACAAGTAAACTCAGTGTGATGTGTTGCAAACAGCAGCAAAATGTGATGTCAGGTGTCGCTGTTTCATCACGCAGGTGCATGCATCAGCCATGAAGCACTTCTCTAGCAAGCTGCTGCAATCTCAAACGCCCAGAAAACCAGCAGTCTTTTGTGCACAATCATGGAAAGAAGCAACCCTGTGACTGATCGCAACCATGAAACATAGTGATGTGACTTGCTGTACATGCTCAGGAGGTGTTCAGGGCTGTGCTGTATGCTGACCTGGACTTCACACGTGCTCCCTGGGACACAGTCTCCCCAGCATGCAAGGACCTGGTGCAAAGCCTGCTGCAGAGGGTCCCAGCACAGAGGCCAACAGCAGTGGAAGCACTGAAGCACAGGTACCACATGTGCTCAATAACAATAACATTGATGATAGTAATGACAATCATTGAGATGATTTTGCCAATCATGATGATAGTATTGACGCTGTCGTGAAGGCATAACAGGGATAGCTCAGAAGCACACTCAGGAGTCGTTTTGTTTGGAGTCCAGATGCAATGCACAGTTATGCCGGCATGTCCCCAAAAAATGCTTCCTGCAGCTAATATAATTCTTCGAAACACGTCACCGGGAGGTGTACCCTGTATGGTGCATGTCATCATTTCAGCGGCAGGAAACCAAGATTGGTGGCATGTCTACAAGAGCCATGTTACAAGACTATGCATTGCATATGTACCCCAAACAAAATGACTCCTGTGTGTGCCTCTGAGCTACCCTTCCTATGCCTTCTAGACAGCTGTCTAAAAGTCGTAGGAAGGGAAGCTCAGAAGCACACACAGGGGTCATTTTGTTTGGGGTACATACGCGACGCATGGTCATGTAACATGACTCACGCAGTATGACTCATGTAGATATGCAGCCATGGCATTGCGTGGCCAACACATGAGGTGTGTGATATGCAGTTGGCTGTCCTACACAGAAGAGGTGGCATCAGACTTGCCACTGGGCGGAGACATTGTGCAACGTCTGCAAAGGTTTGGCACGTACGGCCGTCTGAAGCAGATTGCGCTACGTAAAGTGGCGCACAACATTGCCAGTGACAGTGCCTTGGTGTCTGACTTGAGGCAAGCCTTTCAGCAACTGGACACTGCAGGCACAGGTGAACTTGCATCAAGGCAGGTGACATCCATGTATACGGTGCAAAACAGCAGTTCAAATGCATGCAGCTGGAAACTGCAGGCACAGGTGAACTTGCTCACACCTTTGAGAGACAATGCTCAAGGCTTCACATGTACCTGAGTTGCTTGGTGGTGTCACAGGCTGCCGTGATTGACATGCAGCTCAACATTGGCTATGCTAGAACTCCAAGAAAGAACAGACAAATCTACGCTTTTCAGCGATCATAACGGGAGCTTGTAAGGCAGCAGCCCGAAGCTTGCTGGAACTTCAAGACTGGCTTGTGTGCAGGCACAATCAAGTATGATGATGCACAGAAGGCCCTGGAGCAGGGTGGCTTCAATCTGTCTCGGCCAGAGATGCAGCAGCTTGTGTCACAGCTGGTGGATGAGATGGACGAACAAGGAGACATTCAGTGAGTTCCTGCTCTTGCCACGTAGCAATCAGTGTTTGAGCTGACATGGAGGACCAGACAGAAGAGGAGTGAGGGTGCTTGCTTGACGTTCCTTTTTGGACTGCTGCTCATGACAGAAGCTGAAGCATGTCAAGTAGCATATAGTCACACACAGCTACATGTGTTTGGCAAGCAGTTATACAAGATGTCGCTCTGCATGCATGCCAGATGTTGTTTAGTTAATTCATTTGCAAACTGCAGACTGCGATACAAATGCTACACTGCAGTGTTCATGTAGCAGGGTGGCGGCTGTTAAAATCTCACACAGGCCATTGCTCAGGACTGCACAGCTTGAGCTTTGGCAGCTTTGGGTGTTGGTGTTGCAAGGGCACACGTTCACGGTGTAATTTTGCACTTACTGGGCATTGATGCTACTTCAGGTATGACAATTGGGTGGCAGCAATGGTTGACTGGAGGGAGGTGGAGCACAGCCAGGAATGGCATGACTGGGTGCAAAAGGCGTTTGAGGCTTTTGATGTGGATGGTAGCGGCAGCATTGGCATCAAGGACCTGCAAGACATGCTCTGTCAAGGAGAGATTTGCGCGGTGAGTCAACGCTGACATTGCCTGTGACTCGTGCATCCTTCTTTGGGCGTTCAACAAAGCCCACATAAAGGCGTTTGTGTTGCCGTAGCATATATTGTGTCACATCACATGCCTTCACTATGACATGACTTGTCGTTATTCACCAAAGATGTGGTTTGCTTTCGGCAATTTGCATGTTATTGTGCCTTCAGGTTCCAGACACAGTCGAAGCCGCAATTCGTGAAGCTGATGTGCTAGACCAGGATGGCAATATCAGCCTGGAAGAGTTTGAAGCTCTCATGCACAGCGCAGACACAGACGTGCTTGATTTATTTGACACTAGACATCATAGCTGACCAGACATGCTAAAGCAAAATCAGAATGCTCAATGACTTACGTGATTCTAAAGCTTCGAACTGCCTCTGACAATGCGCACACAGCCAGTGTGACAATCACAATGTGCGTTTTGTCCCTGTCAAACACGGGCTTGCCTGACACCAACGACTACAGACAGCGCATGGCATTACTTATACAGTATGTTTGCCACACATGTTGGACGTCGTAAAAAGTTCCTGATGTTTGCATCAGCTGCACCTCAACTTGTCTTCGTGTTTGGATTATTGCAGTGCCGGAGGACGCCCAAACATTCACAATTGTAAGATGCTTTCAATGGCCTTGTAGCATAATACCTGAATCTCCTGATGTGTGCCCAGCCTCACAGCATGGCCACCAGTAGCCTTTCCTCCCCATGTGAACATTGAGCGTGTATGCTTATCTCCTCTGCTAAACTCAACTTTGCCAGGCAGCACAGATAACACTGGACCTGACAGTTTCATCACATGGTGGTCATGTTGCAGAAGCATGTCCTCTTCCCATCCCCGGAATAACACTCTGGCAGGATGTAGAACGCCATCACCTGACTGACCCATAGGGACTGCTCTGCTGCTCAAAGAATGCAGATCACTACATTGCCTAGTCACCCACTCATACTGGTCAAGGTTGACCAATACAGCTGGATAAACAGCTCTGCCTTGAAAAGTGGCATGAGGGGCAGATTCCTCACGGTAGCGTCCATATAGAAAGGAGCTACGTGGGCCCATGCGTCCAAGCTCAGCATGTGATGCGCCCAGTCTAAGGCTCACCCACAGAGCATCACCATCGCGCTCTGATCCAGCACATGTGTCCCATGGTGGATAGTCATTGCTGGAGGCTACCTTGACCCATTGTGGCGAAACTACTGCCACTTCTCCAAAGTGAAGCTTCTTCAGCTGAACAGACGTCAACCCAATAGGCATACTGTCAAACTCAATGAGTATGGTGCAGTCATCCAGTTGTATGGGAAAGCTGCTTGTAGCAATAATGGCAGAATTCTCGTAGAAGGGCTCGGCAAAAGTACTCATCAGCTTCCAGCCTGTTGACTGATCTGTGGCATTGACAGCAATGGTGAAGGTGCTGTTGACAGTGCACCGTTGAGTGGCCTTGTGTAGCAACAGCTGATATTGGCCCCTGGGAACCTTATCAATCTTGGCTCGCAAGCTCTGCACAAACACAAGACTCCTGAAAGCATTTGTGGACAATTTAAGCAGTTGAACAGAGAATAAAGAGAGGTCCGATGAAGCATGTGTAGCTGTTCAAGTGTGGATAGGGCCAGACATATTTGCGTTTGATATCAGTCTCGTTATACCTAAGTGCTGTCATTAGAGCAGGAGTAATCTTCAGGTCTGAAGCCAGAGTGACTGTCAGGTCTGAGTGCCATACAGCTTGCAAGCTCACTGTGCACAATCTTACCTGCGTTGCCAAGCTGCTACGACCGACACTTTTTGCAAAATCTTTCTGCAGGCTCGGAAGCGGTCGTTGCTGCTGCTCTACGCCAAAAGCTGGTGCGACACTCCACCGCTCAAAGATCAGCAGATTCCAAAGGTGAGCGTCCCTGCAAAGCGCACAGTGTCAATTGACCTCAGGAGAGTCTACTATGATAGGCTTCAGCAGAAAAGTCACCTGAAAATGTCTGCAAAGCCACGGCAGGTGACGCATAGGCTTTTCAAAGCCGAAACATCGTTTGCAAGCTTGGACGCCACTCGAACAAGTACTTCTCGAGGAAGTTGCTCGATGCTAATTACACTGTCAAGCACAGGATGACCACCCTTTCTGCATTCCTGCGTAACCTGAGCCAACAGACTTGCCGGGTTGATGTTCTCCATAGCTTACGTCACGTGCTGTGATGATCAGCCAAAAAACTTTTGGTGCCTGAGAAACAGCGAGACCGTGTCACAGCGTATCACAACTCTCTGTCTGTGCGCGGTCCAAGTACAAGGTGCGTTTCCATAAGCCTGTGTACTGCAAAACGCCAACAGGCAATAAGCAAGTGCGCCATTTGGTTCAACGTTAGTCATCACTTCAACAGTCTTTTTTGCCAAAAACGAACAGGAGACAATCCTGTCAGCGTGTACCAAGTATTTTTGAGTTGTGAAAGACAGGCTGCTTCACCACCAGTGATCAGTGTCAGAGTGAAAAGCCAACAGGTGACGGTCCAATGCTCCAATACAGCATGCTGACGTTTGTTAGCAGCAGCAAGATTGTTGCCCACAGATCTTGCTGCTTTGCCACTTCAAGTCTGCTGCTCTAGAGTATTGCAATATTGCAGAGCTGGTACAAAACAGCAAGCATGAAAGTGCTGTGAAAACGAGCCAGTTGCTGCATTGCATATGCTGGAAGTTCGTTTAGAGGCTCTGAGATGTCAGAGTCTGTCATGGTGCCATATGTGGTCAGGCTACAAACACAACATTGATGCAAGCTACAGCAATCAGCAGTCGCATCATTTGCCCATGCAGAAGATATTGCTATGAGCAACTTGGATTCAGCCACACTGTCATCACCTATGCACAGTCTTAGCTGCTGCATCCATGCGAGTGAAATATGCAAAGCGGTGGCATCCACTAAGGTTTAATCAGCTCAGCATACCAGCAGATATCTGAATACTGTTCTGCATGCAGCCTCTGGTCATCAGCGTGAAGCTATGCACGCTGCACCAGCCTTGTTGCTGAGATGACCTTCAGAACAGCTGAAGGCAGCTTGAGCAGACATAAAGTGTACTCGCTGCTGAGATGTCTGTCTACCAACATAGTGAAGTTGCAACAAAGCCCTGTCAGCCAACAGTGTCTCTAGAAAATTTGCTACTATGGCACTGTACAGCGCACAGTGGCGGGCACATGATTGGTTTGCTGAGCAAGACAGGCTGCCTACAAAATTATGCAGCAATCCATTGTTCTGTTCACCGATCCAACATTGACTGACTGGTGGCCTGAGCATGCTGCAACTCTCATCGTGTATGCTGAGGTGGAGGTGGGGGATAATGTCGAGAAGGTTGTTCCTGTGGCTTGGTTGTCGTGCTGACTGCTGCTGCTGCCCCGCCTGTATGCCAAGAACTTTCCAAGGTTGCAAGGAGCGTGTTCTAGATGCTGTCAATTCCTTGATGCTGTGCTGGCTCACAAGCCCCAATGAGAATGTACTATGGGAGCCGCAGCGACTTCGCAGCTTTTGACAAGCAGATCACAGAAACTTTGTGCAGGTGATATTGGACATGTCAGTGTCCGGCTGCTACCGCAAAATATGGTGCTGGCACATCCAAATTGCAGTCTTGCAAGTTTGAGCACATGTATACAATGGCAGGCATCACCTGCCGCTGTCAAGGCTCCAATGCCTTTTAGGACACCACTGGCACCCCCGCCAGCTTTTGCCATCATTGCCACTTTTGACCCAAGAGCGATCCCACCTGCTGCCAGGCCCCTGCATTAGAGAAGTCAGACAGAAGTCGAACAGATGACACTGTGTCCACAACTAGCACGACTGCTGCGTGTGTCTTGTAGATTCATAAGACTCAAGCAGCCATGCCCATGAGTGCGTGGTATACGCGGCCTAGACAGGATACCTGAAGACGATACCCAGATTGGTCTTCGCCATGAATTTTCGGCCAGCCCAAATCCGAAGCCTGGAGTGATCACCAGTGCTGTAGCAGTCTTTCAAGAGTAGACAATCGGCACAAAACGAAACCTGTGGACCAGATCAGATCGTTGAGGAAGAGGGATCTAAGCTGAAGTGGCTTCCCTACAGCAAGGAAAAGCACAAGCAATCTCGAGGGTCTCGACGCAGTCGAATGTAAGAAACGCCGTGATTGATTGATCGGCTTTGCGACAGGATGGCAGTTCTGCACCAGGTTGCACAACTACGTTCGAAGCCTCGCCACAGGCATTAATCATTTTCTGTTCGAGGGTTGTATGGGTCTCTGGCATGCATGCTACGGTCGTGCAAGCGATCAGTGCAGCCCGTGTCAGGTCCGTCTGTGTGGATACCGCACGGGTGTGACTTAGAGTTGACAAACGCACAGCCTCTCTACAAAGGCATAAGAAACCTTACATGGTCGGATCTGGATCTCTAATACCTTCGGCACCTCCTGCTGTTGCTTCGCTTGTTGCCACCTCACATTCATTAAGTTGTTCATTTTTTAAAATCCAATTTGGGGCAAAATACCTACCTCAGAGATCCAAGGTCCGTGAGCATATACACCTCTGTGAACAGTCCCCTCAGTAGCCTGACCGCAAACCCAACATGGGAGGACAAAGGCATAGTAAGAATGCCGGTACTATGGGAGTGGAAGGTCTCACCTATCACGAGAAGAAGGCACTCGGGTTTGGGACTGTCAAGCAGCGCCTTGGCAAGGTGTGGCTGGCTTGCCTCATTTTGTCAACACAGCACAGCGCAGCTTTTGCCTCAAACAATTATTGCAGGCCTTGCAACCTTTCTGACAGCATGCTAGTGCATTTACATCACTGTTGATTTACAGGATTCCGTCGGCAATTATCATGACTGCCGTCTCACTTTGCAACCAGCAGTGGTAAGCCCATGTCCAATTTGCTGCTTGTAAGCTCACTGCTGCCCCTCTATGTCCAGGGCACTGTGGATGTAGCGTTGTGGTGACATGTCTTGAGCTTGCAGGATCCTGTCTGCACTCCGGAGGGCTTTCTGTTCAGCAAAGAAGCAATCATTGAGAATTTGATACAGCAGAAGAAGGCCATCAAGCGAAAACATGCTGCCTGGGAGGCTCAACAGGCAGATGATCACCAGAAGGTATACCTTTCTGCTGTGTCTACTGCATGCAGTGGTCATCGATGCTGCTTTTGCATTTGTTGCATGCTGCAACTGCTGCTTCAGCTTCTTCCGAGGGAACATGCTCACTTGCTTTCAGAATCCCATATGTCACCACATGGACACCATGTCAATGCAAGGCTCTCCACTGCGCCTGCATCTGAAGTCTCAATTGCAGATGACATGCTGGCAGATCCACTGTGCACTGGGATGTTGAGCATCCCGATCAATGCATGCCTGGTGTGGTACTGTTTTGCAGGTGGAAGAGCGTAACGCTGTTGATCAGCAGGCTCAGCTGCTGGCTTTTGACAGGCAAAATCACATGGGTGCCAGTGACCGGCAGGCCAGCAATCTGCAGCTAGCCATTGCTGAAGAGGCAGATGCTCAGATGCAGGAGAAGCGAGTTGTGAACTCAGCTGTTAACATTGCAGAAAACAAGACGAAGATGAAGGTAAGATTCGGAGCTGGTCCGTGACACATCTGGCATGCCTGCTTAGCCTGAGGCACAAGTAGCACCGTCAGCAATTAGCAGACTGCCAGTCCTGTTGGGTTACAGACGTCCAAAGCAAGTCTCCAATCCTGAGACCAGTCTGTATACGTTTGCAGTATTGCATGTATCCTGCAATGCCTTGTCTTGCTGAAGATGAGCTGACTTGCAACGCATGCGTTTGATGCCTGTAATTAGTAGTAGTATCTATTCTTTATCTCATGCAATTAATTTACAAGATGCTTCTGCCACCCGCAAAATTGGGTATCCATTTTGGGTAGGAAATGAAGGCGTTTTGGGTGCCCAGCCAAGGCAAGGAGGCTCGGCAGATTCTGGCCAAGCCAGATGAGCACACCTACTGCCCAGCCGGCGGCAAGAAGCTGAGACTGAAAGATCTCATACCTGTTCGATTCAGCAGAGTGCCTGAGGAGGACTCTGGTGTGTTCATGGACCCTGTGACTAAGGACACCTTCACCAACGCCAGCTCACTGGTCGTGTTGAAATCCACAGGTCAGTGTGTCCGCACAGACTGCCAACAGGCGCTGCAAGCCTTACTTTTGCACAGCACAGACTGCAATCAGCTGAACAATACATTCTGTTGCTCAGCCCATAGGCCTTGGTCATAACAGTGACACACATGGCAAGCCATAGCAACAGGTCATTGGCATAATGCTCTGCTCAAGGACATGTATATTGTAGGTGATGTCATGCTTTCCGAGACATACAAGAGCTGCGTCAAGCCAGATGGCAATTACAACGGCCACAAGATCAAAGACAAGGATGCCATTGAGCTCAAGAAAGGTGGCACAGGCTTTGCCTTGCATGATGGGAAAGATGTGCAGGCTAGCAAGTATTATGCTCTGGGTCCTGGCAGCGGCAAAGCAGACTTGCGAGGGTAGC
>JAABUP010001622.1_pt1 | contig 46908 bp, 56 predicted proteins | sample 5559201 | NCBI WGS metagenome assembly JAABUP01 (sample SAMN10711887, study PRJNA513373) | rock metagenome | isolation source: Antarctica rocks | place: Antarctica
TGTTGCATATATATATATATATATATATATATATATATATATATATGTCTCATGCGAGTAAATGTTGGCTTGCAGAGTTAGGTTTAGACACTCCTAGTAGGTATCTAGCAGCAGCTAGCACCCCCGTGTTATTGTTGTTATTGTCATCACTAGTATTGTTATTATTACTATTGTTGTCGTTATTATGATTGTTCTCAAGATTAATTATGATCGTTTTGGCTTTGCAGGATGTGTTGGACAACAATGTTACCCTAAGATCTGACACAGTCGTCCACGTCTGGAAATGGTGGCCTGCTGCTGCTGTCACCAACCACACAGTCAGTAGCTCGCAGTCTCAACAAGAGTCAACTCGGTTGAGCACTGCGAGTCTGAGTCGGGCAGCTTCTGACCAGAGCAACTCAAGGTCTAGTCAGCAGTCCAGTCAGCAGATCAGTCAGGAGTCCAGTCAGCGGTCACATGGGCTGGTGGGATGCCAACTCAGGAAGGGGTGCCCAGGGGATATAGGTAGCTATAGCCCCGGTGACGAAGCTGGGTGGTTTGCAGAGATGGAAAAAGTCACAGCGCAGGCAAGTTTCGTGTTTGGAAACATCCCGCATCTCCAGACAAGCAACAGCTGCCTTGAAGAACACACCAAGAGTGAGAGTTGTGCCAGTGTATGAGCTCTTGTGTTCTTGCTTGTCATGCTTTGGTGCCTGCATCACCTAGTCAAAGCCATTTTCATGACTCAATACCGTTAATCATCTGTAATGTAAATATACAAAAACAATAAAATGTAGTATACGTATAAAGTAAAGTTTTCATACCGCGTTGTATGCTGTAGGGGTTCAGGGCACTGTTGTCGTCTCCTTGGTACATCAATCTGGGTGGGTACGCTGGGGCTGACTGGGCCCAGTACTACGCAGTGGAGCCTCTGTCCTTCAAGGTAAACTACTCTTCTTCCACTGCGACATTTTGATACAGCGACAACTGCAATGACCTGCACCACTGGTCGCCATTGCTGTCATCATGCAGTGTTTGATGATGGTTTCTGCAACCTGCAGCTTGAATGATAGTGTGTGCCAACCTGGTGTCTTCATGGAATAGCTGCACAAGGGTTTGTGCCGTCTGCCCCTGTCTGCCCGGGGGGAGGCAGTATGCTTAGCCCTGGGGAACGTGGGGCAATGTGTTTGGGGCATGCTGATGACGCATGCTGACAAGGCTTGTCAGCGAAAGTCTGCATGTGCCTTGATGCTTGCGGCCTTGAACAGTTGTCCAGTCTGATTTACAACACATCAATGCAATAAACTGTTGGTGCGCCGACTGTCCAACCAGGAGCTCATACAGGGAACTACTCAGGGCATTATGTGCATGGCCCTAGGAGAAGATGCGTGTTGAATGAATAAATGACTGAATGAGTGAGTGAGTGAATGAATGAATGAATGCATGAATCAAGACCGATTGAATGACCCACTGACTGAGTGAGTGAATGAATGAACGAACGAACGCACGAACGAACGAACGGACGAGCGAGCGAGCGACCGAGCGATGAGTGAGTGAGTGAATGAATGAATGAATGACTGACTGACTGCAGTGAACGAAGGCATGAATGAATGACTGCAGGGTAGCAGGAGGCAGCATGACCTGGTGATGGGGGGTGAGGCGTGCATGTGGGGCGAGTTTGTGGATGCCACCAACTCCATGTCCGCCACTTGGCCCAGAGCTGCTGCTGTAGCTGAGCGCCTCTGGTCGGACCAGCATGTCAGGTAGGGCTCCTTCATGCAGCCCTTGTCACCTAAGATAGGTCCCTAAGGTAGAAAGGCCTTGTACTAGTCCCCAACCAATATTGGGTTAAGACTTGTACCACGACACAGGTGTTTTTCTCAACATTGATGACGTTTTTGTATCCCCAAGCCCTGTTGATGCAGCAACATTGATACGCAAGCTTTTGCCTGCATAAGCAGCTGCTGTACCTGCTGGGTCTTAACCAGCATGTCATCATCATTTTGGTCAGCTGCAGCTACTCAACGATGATCTTATACATACATCAAGAAACAGCCCAAAGATCTGACCTGCTTGATGGGGAAATCACAGCTGTAGCTTGCCAAAATGTGTCTGAGGGTGGGGTGCGTGCACTGAACATATGCAATGACATTGTGGAGTGTTAGCTACACGCCGGTGCATATGTTCGGTGCAATTTTTTTCTTCATTTGCAGACAGCATGTTGTCGGCGTTTTACCTGAGTCTGCTGACTACGCTGACTGCCAAAACAGGACCGCACACAGGAAGCTACTCAGGATCGTACATGTCTGACCCTAGGGGAAGATGTGTGGTGAGCGAGTGAGTGAGACAGTCAGTGAGTGAGAGTGAGTGGATAGTGAGTGAGGGAATGGGTGGTTTAAGGGGGTGAGTGAATGAATGAGTGCAAGTGTAATAAATGAGACCGTGATTTGTGGTGCTGCAGGGATAGACATGACGCAGAAGATCGCCTGCGTGAGCACAGGTGTCGCATGCTGGCAAGGGGACTGCCAGCGCAGCCTTTGGGACCCGGCTTTTGTCCCCAGGACGTCGACTTTTGATCCCCTTGCTTTCTCAGCACCATGATGCAGCAGCACAGCATCTTGCGGGCAAACTGTTGTTTCTGCTGTACACTGTCAGGAATACTTAGCAGGCTGTTTCTCAGACCCCGCTGATTAGTCATATGGTTGCTGCCTTACACTGATCCAGCCTGTGTGATGTCCTCAGGTAGACTCAAAGCATTGTCTGCCAATCGGCAGCATCAACTTTGTTTTGTACCACAGTAGAAGCTGCATGAAAACAGTCAGGCTTGCACAGAGTGAAAGGAAGTGCTCCATGCTGGCAGCAATGTTACATGTCACTTTCCCCTGTTGGCATAGATGTTGATCACTTTCTACTGTTGCTAGCAAAGCATAAAAAGTATCTGTCACAGTGTGCTGGTTGTCCAGCTCCTTTGAGGTCAGTGTGTTTCCGAGCTGACTACACATTTTCCTGGTATACATCCACTGCAGCTGAACTGTGACACTAGACAGCTGCTGTTGTTCCCAAAAGGATGATAGGATTGTGTGGCAATCACTGAAATGGTAAATGCCAAGTGGATCCTGGGATGAACAGAGTCAATCATAGACACTTCACTCAGAGCATATGTCACTCAGTACAGCCTGTAAACCTGTTTGCGTTTCACTAAGTGAACGCTAAGCATTTTCTCACATTAAAGCAACTAAAAGAGCTGTGTTCCATTGGTTAAATGTTTTAGGACAGACACGTGCTGAAACACATGCAACTATGCTTGGACTGATACTAACATGCCATCAGAATAGCATCAAGACGTTTTGTTGCAGCATCAGCTTCGATCAAGTTGAGCTTACCTGGTAGCAGGGTTGGGCTTGAAAGAATTATCCCACCCTCCCTCTCCTGTTTGCTTCCAGTGGCCCTGGGGCGGGATGAGATTTGTTAGGGCCAAATGCTGGTGTGTTTACATCAGATTTGGTAACCCACCATTATTCATGGCCAGGTCTGCTTAGCTGATTGTGTGATGTAAACATTACATGCAGTCATTTAAGAAATTGTCATTCAGCCAACCAACTAGGCCGCCTAGTTTGGCCGGGCCAAGCTTAAGTTGGCATTCAAATTATCCTCAGCAATGTCTCGGGATCGGCTCGATCCCTGAGTGGAGAGCATAGCCAGAACGGTGGAAGCTGCAGCATTACAACACCCTGCCCTCACTCAAAGGTGCAGAAAATTGGATGACTTCAGCAGTGTTTAGTATCGCAGCCCATGCAACCCTACGGCCGGTGCTGGCCTGTTCACCCACATTCCAGGTAGCATTGCATATGGCATTGCACCATATGGATGATGCATGATCGATTGAGCAGACATTGCTTTGCAGGCCATGTTCCAGATCAGCACGAAATGGATATGTTCTGTATGCAACAAAGCTCTTTTACTCCCAATCTGCTCATTTACTCTCAACTAGCAAATGCATGACAGCTTCGGACAGCAAAGCCCCAGGAATTCCAATCAGTCAATTTTGACCAGACTTATGTGTGATCCCCTCCATCATGTGTGCTTGGCAAGCTTGAAATGCTGAAGAGCCTCTACAATGCCACCAGCACACCTCTGTGACGCCTGCAGCAGGTTTAAGCCTGGATGTTTCAGAACCATCCTTGACAAGTGAGTATGCAGTTTCACAATGAAGATGCAGATCAAACAGAAACAGGTGAGTGGCAGGTCCGGAGTTTATGTGACCTGGCAAGCAATGCATTGTGACAATGTGTGCTGTGGCTGACAACACAGCCTGCGTTGGCCACTTGGATTCTTTTGTGACTACTGTGCCAGCATGGCTGTCATGCCAATGCACAGATGCCGGTGTACCTGAAACAGGTTTGAAGATGGGTGTGCATCACACCACTTTTTCAGCTCGGGGTGTGCATTGACGACCATGCAACCCCGCACTCCAGGCACAGCAAACAGCTCAATGTCATTACCAGAGTCACCGTTGACTAGCACACCATCCTTGGGTGCTCCCACCAGCTCTTTCACCTGCGAAGCAAATCAGCGAACATCACTTGCAGACCGATGCCTATGACCATTGCTTGTACATGCATTCACCAGCGGCCCTAGCTTGCTTTGATTTGCCTGTCAAGATGCCTACATGCTTATGATGGAGACTGTATCAGGTGAGCACACCAGTTAGTTGCAGATGCCATAGTTGCAGAGTAGTACGGTGTGAAGTGGCTTGCATGGTGATCATCAGCCATAGCAACATGCATGCTGTGCTGAACTGCAGCACCAGTGTGGTGTAATTTGCAACCTGTCCCCCCCATCAATGCAAACAATGACAGTTCTCGAAGCAGCTGGTGCATGCTGATCAGAGAAGACTGCGACTGCACCACGACCTTATATGACAGGCAGGGCAGGTGCAGATACAGAGAAATACAGATATAGGAAAGGTGGGACAGATGTATGCAGTGCAGAGGGACAGGTGTAATTAAGCTGTAGCAATGTAGAGGTGAGTGACGTACCTCACCGAGGAGGAATTCCAGACCCTTGCCTTTACTGGCATGCTGTGGCAGAATATCCAAGTCTGCTCCCCCACTGTAGATCACCTTGGCTGTCACACCTGCACATGAGACAACACTGAAAGTGACGCTTGATTGCAAGCTGTACAAGGCAGGCTGAATGCGGACGATGAGATGCAGCGGCATGCAGATACTTCAGCATGTTTGAGGAAAGAATGAGGTTCCAGCTATATGTGCTGAGCTGCTTTGTGTGCTGAGCTGCATTATTTGCTGAGCTGCTTTGTGTGCTGTGCTGCGCTGTGTGTGTAAGATCTGGGTGTTCTGAGCTGGCTTGATGTAACGCAAAACAAAGTGCTGATGCAAAGTTGTCTGCGAGTTTTACAGCTGAGTACCAACCTCAAGCCTATGCCCAGGCACATGCAGACGAGGAAATCATGTTATAAGATGAGCATTTTATGCAGTGTCCAAGTTCAGTGAATTCAGGGAGATTGCATGTCATCACACTTTGCCAAAGCCAACGGTGCAGGTCCATAATGATATGGTGGGCACAGGTTCCCAAATGACAGCAATTATGCAATGACACTGTCACACTGTGTCGGCTACCATAATGTGTTAACATTGCCTGTATTCTTTGGGAAATGTTCTGAAGATATAGAAGAGTTTTCCACAAAGGTACCTAAGTATAAATCACAAGTACAACATTGCTTGACACAAACCAACAAAAATATTCCCTCAGCCAGGTGCTGTTGCAGAACGCTTTTGTGCATCAGTTAGAAGATACCATACCTGCAGCCTGGAGCTTGTCCTCAAGCTGTGACACTACCTTTTCAGCAGCATCACCCTTGACTGACACAATGTAGCTCAGCTTGTGTGGCCGCTGCTCGCTTTCACTCTGCAGTGTATGCAACATGTCATTCATCATGTCAAGCAGAGCTGTGTCCTAAAGTAAGGATCGGCAGGTCTAGGTTGGGATGGCATACATTGTGAAAAGTCACAGTGAGGTGAAGATGCAATCAGATTGTTTGAGAATACATGATGATCAGATGCATGTAGCTTTGAGACCGCTCACTCTGCATGACAGCTCATTTGCTTGATGTAGGTATGTCACCCTCAGAACATCAGCATTCTGAGGGGCACGTGCATTTGCAAGCAGAAACAACACTGCCCCAATTCATGATGGTAATTGATGGCGTAGCTTGAGAAGGCAAACCTGAGGCTTCAGCTCACTGAGCTGCGCAGCTGCCTCAAGAGCAGCTTTCCTGTTCCAGCCTTGGTCTAACAGCTGTGTCCATTTCTTGTCTGGCTGTGGCTCTGCACCATCTGAGCCCGGCTTCTCAAAGAAGATTTCGGTACCCACAGAGCAGATTAGCACATCGGGAACACCCAGTGGCACTTCTTCCTGTCAAGTACTAGTCTGCTTGTCACTTCTGCAGATCGGCTGACAGTTTGCGATGGCATCATGCAATTGTTTGGCCTCAAGGTGCATGGAGCATTGTGACTGTATTCAGTCCCTTGTCACTGTATGCTGGAGAGCTTGCAATCAAAATGTCTGGGTGTACAAGCAAGAGCAAACAGAGTGCAGGAGCAATTTCTTGTGATGTAGGAGACGCAGCAGACAAGTTGCGGAATTACCCGGAGCTCATTGTACAGTTTGAGGGAACGCCCCGTTGAGAACACCAGCAAAGAGTCTTGAGCAAACTCAGACTGCCAAAGCTTGTTGAAGGCGTGCAATGATGTGCTTTCTTTGTCATCATGATCAACCTGCACGTCAAAACCTAATCTGTGGTATAGGTAAGCCATAACGGCCTACCCCCGTAACATGGCTGCCTGATAGGGCAGACCCGTATACACTGATGCTCACCATAGTCCAGTCCAGGTCCGACACCAGAATAAACCTATATGGCTTGTTCAATACCGAAGCAGCCATGGCAGAAGCAACGCAGCGTGCTCTAGTTGCTAGCCTCGATTGGGCTGATTTGTTCAAAAGTTGGCAATTGTTCGGGATCAAAGGAAGAGCTGACTTTATGCACTGTCTGTGTTTGCAGACACGCCTAGGCCAATAGCAACTTGCTTGCAGCTGCTCTGCTGGATGGCTCGCGTGTACGCACGCAGGTGTCTGCCAGCGCGCAAATATCGAGGCTGCCAGTCAGTTGGCAGCAAAAGTTGACCAAACAGATCCGACTTTGGATGCTGAACCAAACTTGCTTGATTGACTCAGTTGCAAGACTGCAAGCTGGGCTAACACCACAGCAATGGATACGAGCTTGGCTGTGGTGCAGTCACAGCTGTGCAAAGTGACCGAAAAGCATACTGTTGGAACCCAGAAGCATGCTGGAGACCATTGGTGTCTTGAGTGCCATGAAAATGATGCCTGACATGATTGGGGTTAACTGTAACTTCACACATTCAGCCAGATGGCTGCTGAACATGGCTTACCCACACAAATTCTCAAACATCAGCGTCTTGATGCGTCATACCAACCTGGATCTTGACCTGTAACATCAATGACAAGCTTATGAGTAGGCTGAATAAAGCTACAAATTTGAAGCAATTGGATTGGCATTCTATGCACATGTGTAATTCTGGACGACGGCGGCAGCATATTTTGTAGGCAGTGATGATGATGTCACATTGCATCTGAACGTTTGCCAAGATTTATTCTGCTTTATGCAAGTTCCGATATACCAGATAATCTAGCCCTAATACTATGGTGGCAAGAATCAACATCCATTTTCTTAGTGGTATGAATCCGATGACCAACTCCCGAAACTGCACTTGTCAGCAATCAACATCCATTTGCTCGCAAGATAACCTCATACAGGCAGAACAGAACAAAGTGGCACATGAGTTTCTCGAGTGCCTGCATAGTAGCTGCAGCAATAAGCAGTTTGCGTACTCATCAGGAAAACGAGATGCTTTGTGTCTCAACTAAATCTCAAGTTGAGTGAGGAAGCCAAAACAAGCTTTGCGAAAGGCATTTGTAGCGGTGCGAAAGGCTGTCAGCGCCTAGGCTTGGGGCATCAGAATTGACAAACATTTGTCACCACATCAGTTGTCTGAGTGCAAGACTCTCATGACTCCATCACTCGCAGCATGAGGCTGATGCAAGCTGTAAGTGTGCTTTGGTCACTTGGAGTTGTGGTAGTTTCGGTCTCTGTTCTACCACGAGCAATGGCTACGCCGGCTGATTGTCTGCAGGTCCCTTTCAGACAGCAGTACAACACACAAAGTATGATGCTGTCTGGTATACAAGCAAGCATTGTTGTGACAGCAGATGGCTGCTGTGAAACTGACTGACTAATACTGGGGTCCTATCAGGACTAGCCGTTGTGGTGTGGGGTTGGTGACATCTACAAATAGAAACGCATACTGCCACTGCTTTGCTGCATCTTGGTACATGTCCGCACTGATCAGTGCAGCGCCTGTGGGTCCTTTTGCGTGAAATTGTACCTGAACACACAGAAACCTCGATTCACCATGGCCTGCTAGCATCTGATGGCAGTCATGACATCATGCGGGTGGAAAGGTGCACAACAGAAAGCATGCAGTCTATTGATGCAATACCTGAAAGTGCTCAGTGCCAGTGTCATCATTGTATGCTCGGTGCGGAATTCTCTGCCTAGCCGCTCTATTTCTGCTTTCCTGGCCATAGCCACTGATAGGCGTCCCCAGTCTGACCGTGACACGAGGGTCATCTCGCAATTTGTCTAGTGTCACATTGAAGCATGTGTACTCCTTTGGCTGTATTAGCAGTGAGCTGACAGCTGTCCACAGCAGGGCAATGCCAAATCCAATGGCAGCTAGAATCACCAGCGAATACGAGGTGCCTTCAACCACGCCCATAGGTCTTTGTGGGATATGTTTATCAGTGATCTCATCAAAAGTGTCTTTCTTGCTGACAACTGCCCTTTCAGCTTTACGCTGCTCTCTTGCGCTGCCGGCTAGAGCCCTGCCAGTGCCTGCTTGACCTGACAAGGGCCTGAGGGCAAAAGTTTGTCTGCAGCGCGCCTGCACAAGACCGTAGTCATACAAGACTTACCAAAGGCTTCGACCAGATCCACGCAACACCGTCAATCTCAAACTGCGCTCAAAACCTGACTCACCGCTTCAAGCCTGAGTTGTGTGAGGATGGCAGGTAGGCCTGGAACAGTGCGTGCTGTCGAAGTCGAGAACGATGAATGCAAGGCCGGGATGCTCTCTGCGACGCTGGGAGAGTAGCTGCAACTGCAAACACCTGAGCCCCGCTGAAGCACTCTGCTAACCAGTGTAGAGCCTCTACTCCGTGACATCGGATATCGAAACACTTCAAGCGAAGACAGTACCTGGTTCTACTGCTTGCAAATGTGCACCGCGGACGGATCAAAGTACAATGCGGCACGCGTTGCTTTCTGCAAGTGATCTGCCTGTGCAAATTGCAGCTTCATTCGTCTACGCTTTGGAAACAAATGACTAAGCTGACTACGCAAAACGCAAAGCATGTCATGTTGGCTCTCTCTCCTTCACAACCAAGCTGTCACAGTTCGTAGTATGCTGAAGATGGCTTGACAGGCAAACCTGCCACGCACCAGCATGCGGGTGCACCATTGGTTACTTCATCACTAGCTTGTTGACGTTGAGCATGCATCATATGACAGCAACAGCTACACACATGTAAAATATGTGTAGTATGCCCTAGATGCACAGATGCGTAAATATGTTAGCGCTGAGTTGTGGTACTGCCCTCTGCCTGCTGCCTTGGCGTCTGCTCGAGTTCATCAAGGTGAGGATACGAGGCTGATTGCTCAGCACAAGTGCATGCTTATGTTGATTCTGGCATGATCAGGCCAAGGGTGTTGTACCAACACAGCTGTATGGCAGTTGCTGTCGGCTGTCAGCTTGCTCCAAGAGATGTGACCATGGTGCGCACACTGGCATCAAAGCATTTAGAGGTCACCGACTGCAGAGGGCATCAGGAGGCAAAATCAAAGCACTACAACAGACAGACAGCTGTAAAAGCCAAAGAATAGCAAACTGAGGGGAGCATGCACTGCAGATCCACACAGGCTGCAATTGCAGCTCATCAAATAGCAGCTTACCGTGCTTGTGGTGTAAAAGGGGTTTGACACAGCGTCTACATAGGCTGTGTGAAACCTTTTGAACATCTGCAAACCAGTGTGAGCACAGTCAGCTGCCTCTCATTCTGGGCTACCACCTTATGCATTTTGGACAGATGTGAGCAACCTGGCAGGACTGAAGCAGTTCAAGTTCAGAACAGGACATAATACATCCAGCGCACCATCCGCATCTCGTCCTCTTTCTGTAGCATCTCATCCACAACCAGCATGAACTTGATGCGTGTGTTGCTGATGTAGCCATAAACCTTGAAGTCTTCAGTCGGATACAGCATGCCAAGGTAGGTGTCAAATACCTCGCCTGGGGCTTTGCGAGGAGCAGCAACTGCAAAGACCAGCTATGATTGAGCAAAGAACAAGAGCAGGACAAGTGTGGTGCAAAGCAAGCCGCACCTTTCTCTTCCACAGCATCAAGAGCACAATGTACAATGTAGTGGAACTTCAATGCATCCTCCTGCTTGCCTTTGCTTTGGAAAACCTCAAGGTACAGAGGGTTATTCTGCATTCACAACCTAGCCCGTCAAGACTAAACCCCGCCAGGAGCAGCAGCAGGGCCTGATCACTGTAGCGCACCGTTTGTCCGAGGACAGCAGCACACACAATCATGCTGAAGTTTGCATTCAGAAAGGATGGCAGCAAGAGCTTCGACCCGGCAGAAAAGGTCGAGTGCGCTGCGAAAGGAAGCTACACCTTAAGGTGCTCAAGAACACCTATTCATGTGAGTGTTATGATGTTTGCAAAAGACAACTGACGACTCGAGAGATGATCTTCTGAATACCGAACACCTTTCACAGCGCAAAGGTTGGACTGCTGCACGTTTGATGGAAAGATGGCGATGCACCTCATCGAGACCCGACGAAAACAAAGAAATGCTCCGAAACCATAGGCATGCTGAAGTGAATGGTCGATGACTGGTGCCTGCATTCTGCCGTGCATCTACAAAGCACAGTCTGTGTAAGGAGACGGTGTTGACGTAGAACACGGCTCGAACAGCAAAGTACGGTATACCTCCTCTATCAGCTTCTGAATGTTTCTGAGTTTTGGACACCCAGCCCTGAGTTACCAGTGTGCCTCCCTGTGGGAGCACTGTGCCAACGGCTCTACTATTGACTACATCATTTCCCAGTGTTTGACAAGTTCCTGCCTGACTTGAAATTAGGCTCCCTTGGATCCGCAAGACTACAAGAAAGGGTTCACTACAACATTCAGCCAGGAGCTTCGGCCTGAAAACATGGACAGAGCCAGGCTTGCAATTGCTCAAAGCGATCAGAGGTTTGACAATAGCAGTGCTGAAGAGAACAGTGCCCTTACAGGGAGGCACACTGGCATGCCAGGGCTGGGTGTCTAACAATTTTGAACAGACACATTCAGGGGCTGATAGAGCAGGTGTGACACACTATGCAGTAGCCATGTCCTTTGTCTACACTGTCTCCTTTGACAAACTGTGCACTGCAGATGCAGGCTCCAGTAATTCTGCTGGACTACAACTTCTATTGCGCCAAGAGGAACACACAGTCAGCCGATTACAAATGCTGTTGTGACTCTGACAGACTGCCAGCCAGATGTTGAATGTAGTGCACATGTGTAGAGGCATCTGCATATATGTGTATACCATCAGGGATGCTCCTCCGCAGTGTACACAGGCAATGAAACTCTCAGATCAAGGTTGAGCATCAAAGCTGTTTTGCCATATTGCAGTGACAACATTGGCTGTGCATTCAAATCTTGAAGGACAGTTGCATCCATGTCCTGGAAAATGTCACACAGCCTTCTCAGGATCAGCATGATACAAGTCATGCTGATCCTTCATGTCTTCTCCTTAATGTTGGAAGCTTCTCAATGCTTAACTACACCAGCAACACAGCATGCCTCACAGACAGTCTAGCTTCAAGTTTGTATGGTGTGCAAGCTTGCCTGAACTCAAAAGTGTAGATCAAGACAAGAACAGTGCTGGATACATGTCAATGCAAACGACGATCATACTGAACGCAGCTTATTTCCAATATTGTGAAGAATACCTGCATAGGTCTGTCTGTTTCTGGGACACCTAAACGGGGATGCTGTTCTTGACTCCGTTGTAACCCTTCATCAGTGGAAACTCAAACAGTCGATTGGCAGCCTTTCGGTCGCAGCACCACATAACGCACGCGCATGGCCAGCATATAATGCAAGCAAGTATGGCGAAAATGAATCCTAGCGTAGGTCCAATAATCTTGCACCGACAAGGGTTGTCAGTGTTTCCGACTTCGATACACAGTGGAAAGAAGAACATCCTGTCCTATCTGCGGCTGCAGTTTCTAGGAATCCGGACAACGAAGTTCAACGCTGACGTCGCGACCGATCGGTGCCTGGCGTTTCGCCCTTGCATTCTCGACAAGGGTTTCGAAACCCTTGTCGGGAACTCCAACTCCACAACATATGCGGTGAAACGCTTGCCTAACATGAGCACACAAACGCGACAAGCCTTGATACAAGCACCAACCGTTTGGAAGCTGCAATCATGAGCAAGCAGCTTCAGCAGCAAGTGGATCGTCTTCAGCACGAGCACCCTATTGTTCGGCGGTATGCAGTGGCGAGCATATTTCAACTTCTTGCGCAGCACAACACATACAGCAGCAAGGCAGGACATGATGCGCTTCAGCAGTGCTTCAAGCAATCGAGCAAGGTCGGCTGTTTGTTTGCCTGGTGCTGCTGGGCGAACTCCGCGCCATACCATTTTGATCATCATGCGGCAATGACGGCATGCAGTGATCTGGCCAATAAACATGCCGATAACAATTTACCTCAGCGTGTTGCTTTCATCATCAGACATCTTCGGTGAAATTACACGAGTCGAACGCATGCTCTTTGTCATCTTGTAGGAGGTTCTTGAGGAAACAGTGCAACAGCTGCATGCGTTTGTGCCTAAACCAGGTAACACAGATTGCAGTCAACACTGTACACCATGTCAACATCTGTAAGCGATACTGCATGGTTGGTCATGTGCCTTTGATCTGCCACATGTGATGCAAGTCAACAGCCACTGCTAGAGTTCTGACGTGCAGATGCTGGGCGCAGGTCTCAGTCTACAGGATGCAGTAGACATGGTGTTGGCAGCTGTTGCAGTTCCAGGTACTACCTCCTGGCTTAACAGGTCAACTCGCTTCCATCACATTCCCCTGCCTCATTGCTTTGACCAACATACATCTGTGACACAGCAGCAGCAGTCAAGCAAGCAGCAGCTGCAGAAATCTGGTCAGGGCTTGATTTGTCTCACATCTCACCCATGGTTGGTCCAGGTGCGCCAGCTGTTGTACCCAGCTTAGTGGATGGCCTCTTTGCCCTGCTACAGACCATGGTGCACGAGGCTGGTGAGTGCTTCTAAAGCTCACATATGTATCATGTCTGATGGATCTCAGGCTGTTGGTCGTTGGCATGGGTAACACTGCATCAATCCCATACCAAGCATGTGCTATGCCCACAAAGACTCGCAAGGCGTGTATACAGGAGCTTCCCTGTGTATGTGTGTGTTACCTTGTCAATGTTTACCTGTTACAATGATGATCAGGTCATGTCGCATTGGCCCCTTGCCCTCAAGCCAATCACATGCAAAGCTTTGCCGTGTGCCAACAGCTTGATTGTCTGCAAAGCTCGCGTTGCCTCGCAGTCATGTGCAAATGCAATGCATGCAATGCATGTTGGTGTTGTTGTTTCTGCTGGCTACTAGTACCTGAACGTCCTGACAAGTCCACTGCAGATGCCTGTCAACATCAATCAACAGCTGTGCCATTCTTGTGCTGCCTCCAGCACAGCTTTGCAGCGCTTGAAGGCGTGGCTTGGCTGCTAATTTGCCTTGCACTCACCATCACTGTGTTGCCAATGGTGGTTCCATTGTAGCGAGCGCACCTCACTGCATGCAGAACAGGCGCATCTGGGATTATGGCGGGCTCATCCATTGATCAAGGCACTGCTGGCACAGCCCTTTAGTCAACCCAGTCTGCTGCTGGGTATGCAGCGCGTCCTCAACGCAGCTTCCCAAGCAGATGCTCAGCAGCCACAGCAACTTCTTCAGCAGCTGCTGCTGCCCTTTGTGAGCTTTGTATTGTTGCAGCCTGACACGCAAGGTGACTGATCAAGCCTTTGCATGTTGCGTGTCGTTGTAGTTTGTGGCAGATGACTGTTTGTGGGACTACATGCAATGCACAATCGCCAGTGGTATTGTGTGGCAGATGACTGTGTGTGGGACTACATGCAATGCACATTTGCCAGTGGAGGGCTGGCACGCACATGGCTTTGCACAGAGGGTTGATCCACAGCTGGTGTCTGCTGTCTGCCCTGCTTGGTCAGTGCGGCCTCGCATGAAAGAGCCCCTGTCATACAAGACTGCACGCCACGCGCTTTGACTCATGGAACCATGTGCCTGTATGTTGAAGGCAAGCGCTTGGTAGTGTACATCTCAAACCTGATTTGCTACATTCCACCACTGTACACCTCCAACCCTGCGCTTTACCACTGCTGCAGTCACAAGCCCAGCCAGGCATGCAATGTTGCAGCCTTCCCAATCAGGCGCACAATCAGGCAAACAATTAGCGCACATTTACTTTTGTGCACATCTTGATCACATAATGAGTTCTTTGCACAATCAACTGCACAGCTAAAGCACAGCCTTGCAGAGGTACAATGTCAAGATGCCTTGGTCATAGTCGCAACAGTTGGCATGAAGTTACTCAGTCTGACCTGCAACACATCAACAAACACCAAAACAGAAGCTCATTCAGAAAGCTACTCAGGACTGTAGGTATCCGGGTGCAGGAACATGACATATTGCTGTGAGTATTTGAATGCATATATTTTGTGCAGGCAAGCACATGGCCTTGAAGACAGGCCTGCATGCACAGCTAGCACGAGCAGTCTGCACTCTACCATTGCTGCAACCACACGTAACAGGGTATCAGGTGTCATACTTGGCAGCATACCCTTGGGCTGACCCCCTAGAAGCTGCCTGGCTCAGCAGTGTCATCCCTGACGTGGTGGATGCTGTGCAAAGCGTGGAAGGCACCAGAGGTAAGCAGCAGCTGTTGGGCAGACCACACGCAGTGCCCATGCTTTGGATGGCATGTCTTGCTATGATCAGCAAGTCCGAGTAACTGCAGAGCAGCTCTTTGGAACTTTTGTACCTCAAATTGGTGCTGCTTTCCTCCCACCTTGAACTACAGCAGGGTGGGCCAGAACATGTTTTCCTTTCTTGCTTTTGATTCTTTGTTGCAGGTTTGTCCCGTGCTTCTGCTGAAGTAACTGATTGCAACCCTGAACCATCTGGTGTTTTGCGGCTCAGCAGGCTTCCTCAGCTCTGCATCTTCATCTTAGCTAGGCTGATGCACCAGGCATGCGTTGTCTGTCGCACACTGCTTTGTTTCTGATTTTGAACCCAGTCCACTTTTGTGTCTGTAGGGGGTTACCTGGCAGAGCAGCTTTTTCGATATGTTTATTTAGTCTATAAAAGTTCGTCTTTTACCTTGAGTCCCTATTACTCAGCTTTGTTGGCTGCGCTTCTTCTTCAGTCATCCTTTGGGTTCAGCAGCTGAACCCAGCCTGAAGCTGCAGCCTGTGCTTGTTGGACGCCTACAACCTGCCTAGGCTGGACTCCAGTCTGCAATATGCATGAGAAGTGTCATGACCAATATGCTGCTGATGCAGGTGATCGCCTAGCAGAGCAGCTGGCTGCAGTTCTGGTCCAGCTGGTGTTTGAGGCCCAGCGGTGTGGCTTGAGTCTGCAGCCTTTCCTGGCAGGACTGAGACGGCTCGCATCTGAGTGGCCCTCACTCCTGACCCCATACATCCCTCTCCTGGGGCCTTGCATCACCGCCGCAGGTGATAGCCTGAAGACCTTGATGTCACACAGCGTCAGCGGTGTTGGTTTTTTGTTCGTTTTCCCTTTTTTTTCCACCTGCACATTTTGGTGGCCTGCTCTGTTGACCGTCTGAATCCACCTCTTGGCTCCCTCTTCGCTCCCCCTTTTGGCTGCCCTCTTGGATCCTTCTTGGCTGTCCTCTCGACTGCCCTCTTGGCTGCCGTTCTTGGCTCCCTCTCCGCCCCCTCATGGCCCCCTCATGGCCCCCTCTTGACCCTCTCTTGGCTCCCTCTTGGCTGCCCCTCTTGGCTGCCTGTCTTGGCCTTTTCACAGCCCCCTCTGTCTGCTGGCCTACCACATCGATGCAACAATGTCACTGTGCTTGCAAGCAGCTCTTGCGCAGCGTTTTTGCATGCTGATGCTGTACTTCCCTCTTGTAGATGCTTGCCTCACCACAGCACATGATAGAACATTGCCACAGCTGTGTTCGAAATTCCCAGAGTGCATGCACCCTGCACCAGAACCCAGCCTGAGATTCCACCAGACATGTGCAACCAATGCTGTCTGTTTCACATCACGACATACGTTTCTGCACTTTCCTGAGTGCATGAATTGTGCCAAGCTTGAGTAATCAGGCATGGAGATACCTGTGGCTAGGCTAGGCTGTCAAACCGAACTTTCCAAACCTGCCCAGTCATGATTAGCCTTCACAGGGACAAAACAGCACAGCACAGCACAGCACAGCACAGCACAGCACAGCACAACAGCAAAAGCAATAGCAACAGCAACAGCAATAGCAGGCAGCAAATTCACCCATGTGCAGCTGCTGAGAGTTGCAAGGTCACTCTCAGAATTTGCAATCCTGTTTATCGTGAATGCTGCCTAGCATGATGCTTGCAAATAACAAGCCATGACCAGGTGTGGTGAGTGCTGGATGCAGGAAACGGTGAGGCAGCCTCTTTGATGCAGCTGATGGCGCAAGCTATTCAGACATCCCCTGATGGCTACAGCAGGTCACCGGTCTATGGTACGGTACTCACTTCCACATCCCATTGTCCCCAGAAAGCTTGACGGCACAACAGCTCTGGCTCTTCTCTGCATCTCAAGCCGCTTGTGCCTGCAATGCTTTGCTCACAGCCATGGCAATAAGTGTTCTCGACACCACTGGCGTCGAGTTGGGCTGCATTCCCTACTGCCTAAGCACCTGGCAGGGGAATGCTCTGATGTACAGCAGACATTTACATACAGAATGCAATAAACTGGACTAAGCGTGCAAGAGTGTAAAAGACTATGTGTGCCAGCATCTGTTTTGCATTGGTTACTCAGCTCCTGGTTTCTGTACCATGACCAGCATGGAACAAGCATCATTGCTCCTAAAGGATCTGAATTACGCAGGCGTGCTGTCGTTACCTCTGATGAGCACCCTGGCCCTCCACCCCTCCCAACCCCTCAAGGCCTGGGCAGGGCATCTCCTCACAGCCCTCCGCCCTGCCCCTCGCCCCGGCGTCAGCCCGGCCTCTGTCCCCAAAGGGGCCTCGCCTTCTGCTGAAGCCTTGTTCTCGCCAGTTGCCTTTCATGGTCTGCCTTGTCTCCTGCAACAGGCATTCGATCTGTTGACCGATATGTGGGCTTGGGATGCAACTGCAAACGATGGGAAGAAGACAAACAGTGACACATCAGCAGGGTCAAGAATTCTGTGTGAGCAGATGAGGACCTGCCCACTGACATGGCTAGGGCAGTTTCGAGCCGCCCTACATAGCGTAAAGACAGCAGACAGACAAAAGTCTGAGGACAGTGAGAGGATGATGAGCAGTCAGCAGGATGAGGTAATGAGGATGATCCTGACAGCTTTGCTGGATCATCCTCAGCTGGAAGTCCAGGCAGCAGCTGCTGCAGCATGTGGGGAAGCAGTGCAAGCTTTCCCCCTTTGTGGCATTTCCTTCTTGCCCCTGCTGATCTACAAGCTGCAAAGCAGTGTAGCACAAGCACGGCATGGTAGGTTTGTTTGCTTTGAGTAGATTTGACGTGCCTCATAGTTTTGCTATGCGTTCAAATGCACCTGAACTGCTGTGCATGAAGTACTCTGCAGCATACTCAAGCTTCAGCAACCGCAGAGCTGAGCCGCTACTTTGTTTTGGCTTGTACAGTAGTCGTCTGATCACATCCTATGTAGACAGGCCTTTTAGTCCAGTCGTGCATTCAATTGGATGATGTGCCAAGGCAGGTGACCCAGTGCCAAGCACACGACTCAACCATGTCTCAGCAGTAGTTCAGATTTGTTCATACATATTTATCATCCAGAGTCTTATATCCATGCATCTATATTCAACCTGTATATGCATTTCTGATTGTATCATATATATTGTAATGATATGTGAACAGGTCATAGCTCAAACAGCAAAGCCCATGCAGCATTCTGCCAACTTCTGCTTCTACGTCATGCCAGATGTGACTGACAGCAGCAACAGCAGCTGCATGTCTGTAAATGACCTCGGGCAGCCCGTCATACTACTTGGCTTCTCATTGAATTGATGCCAAAAGGTGTAGTCTTTTCTTTTCTTTTTTCTTTTCTTCTTTTTGCAGGTGACATGGCACAGGGGCAGCAAGCTGAGCATGCTCGGGTGCAGCTGGCCTTGATGAGGGCTATCCCATGCATGGCCATGCACCAGACTGCCCTGCCCTTTGTGCAGCGTGCCCTCATGACGTTCTCGCAGAAAGGTGCGCCTACACTGACCACCTAATGCTGCCACTCAACAGCAACCTGCTGAGCATCAGCTTGCTTGACTGACACACCGCAATCTATGCAACGTATTTGGGCCTTGCAAAGCTGCTGCTGTCTTGTTTCTCAGCTAACTTAATCTGCGGCTCCACAAAAAAGGCTTGATCGCAGCAGAACAGAGTTCGTTGACGATCAACAGGATATAAATGGCACAACAGAGCATCGTGGGAGACGCCCAAGGCAAGTGGTTCACAATGCTGGAAATGTCTGGTAGTCTGCAACCTTATCAGATCTCCAAAACACCTCAGACGCACACATTCACCCCACATGAAGCATCAAGATCTCCAGATTTGATTGTAGGCAGTGATTGGAATAATCGGCGTGCCCTACATTCATGAATTCTGCTTGGAAGTTGTTTCCCACATGCTTCACGACTGTTGCATGCTCTAGACTGCAAGATGCACAGCCAACCATGGGCAAAACGAGTGTTTCTCCATACTATCATGATGACGTGCACTGACTACACCAAATGTACACGGTGGCCGCATCCGAAACGCTCATCAATCATATAAAGCAGACAGCGTGTCGAAAATGACAATGACTCAGCCCAGCGAATACAGATATGCACAGGCAGCTAAACGCTTTGCCGAAAGTGGTGAGCCCCCCCCATCAAACTCATGTGTCACCCAGCCTGTTGGCATCTAAAAAGGCTCCTGCATCTGTCATGCAGGTGCTCCAGAACTGTCACATGGCCTAGCGCTGAAGATGCACACCCAGATGTGGCTGACAACAGGCAGGGGCTTTAATGGTGTGCTAGGGGGGCTGGCAGGCTTCTCCAACACATACCCTCATGCCAGCCACATGCTGCGTACTGTCAGAGCTGCTTGTGTCCGTGATGTGTGTGACCATGACAGCACCAGAGGGGTGGAGCTCATCAGAGCCCTACAAGTAAGACACTAATCATATTAATAGTTGCGATATTAATAATTACAATGATAGTGTTTATGCATTTTCGCGTGATAATGGGAACGCGACTACTGGCCGTAACCCAAGGGGGGGAGGGGGTGGGACCCATACAAGTAAGACATGCACCTGTTTCGTACCTAGCTCATCATGAGCTGGAAAGCGTTACATTATCCTCATTATCATTTTTACTATTATTATGATTATGATTATCAAGACATGCACCTTTTCCAAAGCCATCATTGTAGTGTTTGTCAGTGGGCTGGCTGGTGTGTGTTATCAACAGAACATTTCATGGACTTCCGGCGGTCATCAATGTGCGACTGTTGCATTCAATCAGAAAGGCACAGCAACATAATTGCCATTGCAAGAGTAATGGGGACGGGTGATTAGTCGTTAGCAACTTAGGGCTGCATCCAGTAGCCCTATTGTGCATCTCAAGGTGTGTGGACTTGATGTCAAATCATGTCTATACCATTGCAGGAGTGCGTGGAAGACAAATGTGAGTCAGTAGCAGCCCTAGGGCTGCAGGCAATAGCCCTGCTGTGTGAGGATGACGTGCTGGAGTTCTATGCTGCTTGGAGGGTGGTGCACAAAGCTCTTCCTAAGATACCACAACAGGTTTGTATGTTGAGACTGACAATAACTCCGCTGATAGCATGACTTGTCACATCCACCGGTGTGTCATGCAAGTTGCGTCATAATTCCAGGCACTAAACGCAATGCTTTGATTGTGGTGCCAGATGCTTGGCTTGGACAGCAATGCCATCAAAACTGCATACCACCATGTAACCAAGCGTTTTGTGATCAGCTCAGGAGCATGTGGCAGCTGGTGGCTCCTTGTGAATTACAGATGTGCTGAATGGACAGCATAACATTACACGCATAGCAGCTGTTTTGCGTCGCCGTGGGACATTTGACCATGATGTGATTGTGCTTTGTGCATTTTGGTTTCCCAACAATCGTCCATCAACTCTCCTGATGAGTCCTAAAAGACAGAAACTGCAAAAAAAATGATTGATTGATCAATTGAATAGGCTGGTCGTGATGTGCACAGGAGCTGGTGGCAGCTGAGTGGGTGAGTCTGCTGAGGCATGGAGTTCTGGATGCGGATGTGTACCCTGACAAGGCAACAGTCATCATTGATATGCTGTGGTCAGCAGCAGGCCATGCATCACATAAGGTACCATTAGTCGTCTTTAGGTTATTGACGAGCATGAACTTTATGATTTGTGACGATCACATTGTCACACTTCAAGACCAGATGTGATGTGGTGCTAGTTCCACATGCACCGGACTAGAACACATGGTTTTTTCGTTCCCAAGATTGACGGCATGATGCAGACTTTAGCACTAGATGTCCCATGACGCTGCTACATATTCAAAACCAAAACAATGTCTTGTTGTTTCCCAAGATCAACACCAGGATGTAGACATGCAGTTTGATGGTCCAAAGCTGCGCTGCCTGAGTGCCAGCCTGTCTGCCAATATGCCTTCAGTGCATTGCTGAAAGGCAAGCTTAAGGTCATCCTTTCCTGCATGACTGCCCCTGCACGTAGCCTGCTCATCATGAGTCAGAAAAGCATAAACATTAACATTAATGTTATCATCATTCTTGTCACTGTTATTGTCAGAGTTGTTATGAATAATGGTATTAATACTATTATTGTTATCACCGGTATACTTACTTTATTATGATTACTTTCAATTAATTTGAGGTACTCCATGCTGCTGTGAAGGTGCGAGCAGCAGCCTATGCAGCCCTGGCAGCATATCCTATGGACGTGCTGGAAACCCTAGAGGCTCTGAGGCCCTTGCAGCAGTGTGTGCAGCTGCTGGTGAGGGAGTCTGATGCGGCGGCCAGGGTCGAGGCTGAGGTGCTGGTGGGCAAAGCCCTAGCCCATGAGCACATGCGCAGGCGCAGGTCAGCATCTATGAAAGATAAGAAAATAACAGAAAGTAAAAGAACAGAACAGACAAGGAAAGACTATGCCTTTCGGCATTGATTAAAGAAAAGCGCCAGGGTGACTTCTATTGGGCTTCCCTATGGGTCAGCATCTATGACCTGACAAAGAGTATGTATTTAGGGTCCGAGGGTTGTGAATCTTTAATCTTCGACATGTTGTGACTGATGTTTTGACTAGGACACTTACATCTCTGGTAAAACCCCTTGTACAACCCTAGTTGATTGGCTGAGGATCTGACCCCTCCTCCTCCCGTACATTACACACCTGTTTTTGCCTGGTAGCTATGCGTGTCATACATTCAATATGGTTGTTGCTTTGTACATGGTTGTGCCATGCTATTCATCATGACAAGTCGCTTCCCATGCTTTGCTGTCCTTTACGCACTGACATCTTTCTCCACTCGCTGCACCATTTTCTTTGTATGATCGGCTTACATCTGCTGTGAATACAGGCAGAAGTTAAAGTCTGCAGACTTTGGGGTTGAACCCAAGACCTTTTGCTCAACAGCCAGCAGTCATTTAACGTTTTATCACCTAGACAAGCCCAACTGTAAACTGACAGCCATGGCCATTTATGAGCAGCTCTACAATGCACATGACAAGATGAGCAAATTTGCTGTCATGACTGTGAGTTTCACTAGATTAAACTGCCCATTAAACGCTCATTGTTGACATTCTAATTTAAGGTATCAGGTCCATGCAGCCCATACCTGCAATGCAGGTTCATTGGAAGCACAGCGAAGGCGCCAGCGCCTAATGAGGGCATCCCCAATGCGGACTCCCAATCTGTGGAGTTTCAACTGACGCAAGCCCTGCCCAAGCAGCTGCTGCAGCAGTCAGCACAGCAGGCGCGCCGCGCATCGCAAGGTTGACTAACTCCTGTTAGTCTTTTATGGGCTGCTTGTGGGGCATGTGCCACTTGACATCAGTTTCTGCAGTGCATCCCTGGCAGCCACTGCTTTCCTGCCGGTTTGGCTACAACGGAATTTTTTGTACTCTTGCTCACAAACCTGCTATTTTCCCATTTCCTCTGCAAACTTGCCGTCTCGGTCTCCTGTTCTGCTGCCAAGGTCATTGCTTCTGAGGTTCCCTTTCCTGTTCCTCTTTGCTTCCCCGGAACAAAGCCCAAGATTTTGTTCCAGACCGAAGCCCCAGTTGCAGTGCCTGACTCGTGTAGGCGTGGCTCTTCTTCTGTGGGGTCCCCTGCCTCCATCCCAGGGCCTTGCAAACCCTAGCAAGGCTGACTCAGCGCAAGCGGCGCAGCAAGCAGAGGCAGCTTACCATCAAACATTCCAAGAGCTGGTGGAAATGCCTTCTGCCCTGGGCAGTTTCCAGCATGCCCTGCTGCTCCACAGCTGGGGCAGGTTCCTGGCCAGGTGGCTGTCAGCTGGCAAAGCAGCACTGAGGGTGGCTAGGGGCCATCACAAGGGGGGTCTGTCCGGGGTCCATGAGTCATCAAGTGAGCAGGCGCTCATGACCATGTGACTGTAGTCAGCCTTTTAGTCATGCATCCCTCAATCTCATTTGCTGGAATCTCGTCTTTGAATTTGCTTGGAACGTAGTTGTGTTACGTCTTGGCAGATGTGGTTATTGACAACGCGACCGCTTTTGCAAACACCTTTTTTTATGCCATTTGAAGTTCCAGCATGCCATAGGATTAATGTGCAATCAATATGCTTGTGATGTTAGGATTTTAACTGCCCTTCAGAATGTGCACTTTGTCAAGCTGGTTGTGCTGCAGATGCAGTTTGGAAGGCTGTTGCCATTAGCCTTGATGGAACTAGCCCTATAGCAGCTGAGAATGCAGCTGCTGCAGCAGCCGCTCTGTGTGCAGTGCTGCCCGCTAGGTCACATGGCCTGGTCACAGAGGTGGTGCAGAAGCTGCGAAGAGGAACAGAGAGCCAGTAAGCACCTGCAATATGCACACTTACATGCAAGCCATGCTGCAAGCCATTCCCAGTAACTGACTGGCTTGTACGTCAGTTACAACATCATGCACAGAGCCTGTCACATGATTGTCAGTCATCAAAGCAGGCACTCTGTAATCAGAGCCTCTCAAGCAATACATGATAGGGCATGGTTGCTGATGTCTCTGTCCACAAAGAAAGAAACTTGTGGTCAGGTCCTTTGCCTGCGCATGATAGGTGACTTTGACAGCATTTCCCTGGAAAAGGATGGACATCTCCCTCAATCCTTGACCGCCCAATCAAAGGCGGAAAAGACTTTGGCAGCTTTCCTGCATGCGATTTGCATGTCACTGCAAGCAGTTTTGGCCGGATTGCAGGTCGTTGACTTTCTCTACAGCTTGTGCGCTCGCTCTTGGGTCTGCGACAGCTCACCTGCATCCCACGGACACTCAGACACGGCAAGATGTGCTGGATCAACTGCTGCGCTTCCTCATGGATCATCCAACATCAAGCTTCACATCCGCATGTGCTGAGAGCCTCGGCTTGTTAGCAGCCAGCTCTTCTTCGTCAGCACAGCCCACTTCAGCTGACAGCGCCCTTGCAGTTCAAATCTGGGAAGGCCTGCTGCGCATGCTGTGCATGCTTTGCCCTGGTGTGCTGGGTGCTGTCAGGCAGCTGATAGATTCATCGTCTGGATGGATGAATGTAAAATGCTTGAAGGGGGTACAGTCCTCCAATGGTACTGATGATGAGGCCTATGAGACTGTGCATGGTGTCATGTCTGGTGAGTCATGTCCATGTGACTGTATGCCTGATTGCCACATATACATGTCAGTGTCATATGCAGATCTAGATTTGTGGCTTGGCAATCCGCGTTGTATTCCTTTTGTTTGCTAATTACAAGTGCATGAATGACCATCTGAAAGCTGGTATTTCAGGCAGCATATTGCGTCACATGACAATCAGATTGCTAGATGCATGGTATTTGAGCAAGCTCAGAGCTGCAAATTTTGGTATAGGTTTGCAATTATTAGAGTTACCTGTACAACGCACACCCACATGTGCATTGCCCAATGTTTTGCAAAGTCAATGTCAAGCATACACATTCTCAGAGCTTTCAGCAAGAGGCTTGCTGTCATTAGTCATGCTGATCAAGCTGCAGTGTGGTTGCCTTGAGCAGACTTGCCATGCTGATTTGCAGGACTTGCTAATGCTGTACCAGCCCTGGCAGCTTCAGGAGAAGCTTCCCTCCCAACAGCCTTCTTACACATGCTTCAGCGTAGCATATCAGACCTGCTAGGCAATCCAGCAATACTTGCCACTGGCTTGGCAGCCTTAGGTCCTGCTGAAACAGTTTTGCTAGAAGGGTTTTGCGCTGCTCAAGCTGCTGCATGCTTGGCAGCAGCTGCCAAGCAGCCGCCAGCAGAACAGCAACAGCATGTTGAATCTTTGTTGACCAAAGGAGTACAGCAACTGAGAGCAATCCTAGCAGCTTCAAAACATGGCAAGCTGACAGGCATTGCAGCAAGCTCGCTGGGCTCTGTGCTCAACTCAGCACTCACAGGTCAGAGCACCCTCAGTGGCTCCTCCTCAGGTTCAAATTCGAAGGGCCTGCAGGAACAAAGCACAACGCAGCATGCCCAGAGCGATGCAGCCCAGCAGGTGGGCCTGACAGAGTCTGGCATCAAGCTCGCACTGACTGACATCACGGCAGCAGTCACAAGACTGACGAAGCTTCCCAGTGCTGCATTGAGCAAACAGGGGGTGGCCCTGGGGCTGGTCGCCCTTCTGGGGGGGTCAATTGCGGGGGGCAATGCTGTACCTGGTGCCTTGCTTGACAGGCCTGGTTTGTCACATGAAGCCAAGAGTGCCTTACAGGTGAGTGGTGCAGCATTTTTCGATAATGTCTAGAATGTTGTTTCAAGTAGAGTGGTCAATTTTGTGCCAAGCCGAAATCATGGTCAAGCGGATTGAAGGCCAGGCTGCTGGGCCAAAGTTTGCTCTTCCCATGTTGTACAGCAGGCAATGCACACAGCGCTGAACAGTGACGAATGCACTGCTCTTGAAGCAGCAGTGTCCGTGTCATTGTTGTGCAACTGTACTCTGCGAGGCCTGGTGTGACATCATTGCCAAATTGTTACTCGCCAGCTGTCTGTACTGATCTGTACTGATCTGTACTGATCTGTCAATGCACCCAAGGCGGCCAGTTGATGGTCTTCCAATACAACAGTGGCACCAAGCATCTTGCGCAATGGTGCTCGATGATGATGGCACCTGTGAGTCATTGATGCCAGGGTCACAATAAATGGGGTCCTCTGGAATGATGGAGTTTAAGCACCTGTTTCACAGGATTCGCATGACTTCAGAGCTATATATATGTATATAAGTATATATGTAGGAAATGCTGTGCAGGTGGTTGTACAGCTGGCATTGGATGAGGCTGACCCGAGGGTGGCCACCGTTGCCTGTTGGGGACTGGCAGCAGCATGCCATGCACAGCGGCACAAGAAGGGCAATGGCAGTTCTGTGGGGGTGTCAAATGCTGGGGCCCAGATGAGGGGCCTGACAGGGCTTCCAGAGGATGGGGCCATGAGGGCTCTTGCACAACTCATGCTGACAGGTCCTGGTTAACAATCTTCCTCCTCATGTTTATCGTCGTTTTTTTCCCTTCCTCCTGTGCTTCTTCTTCCTTTTGCTCTTCTTTGTCATTCCTTTTCCTCCTCCTGTTTCTTCTGCTCCTTTCCATCATGTTCCCTTCTCCTGCTTCTTCACCTTGCTCTTTTTGTTTGTCTGCGTGCCTCCTGCGTTCCATCACGCATGAATGGGGCGTGCTGCTGCCCCTTGATTTTTACATTTTCTCCTTTTTCCTTTATTCGTTTTCCTTTTCTTCCCTCCTCTTCTCTTTTCTTTTCTTTTTGCTGCTCCACATCAGGGTGAGACTGTATAAGACAGACTGTATAAGATAAAATGTATGAGACTGTAGAGACACCAGACTCCTATCTTCATTGCTCCATCTGCTTCTTTTTTGGCTGCACATCTGCCCAAGCAGGTGATGCTGGTTCGTTTCAATGCAAAATTGTTACCGGGCTGATTGCAAGCAGCATTCACACACATGGCTTTTACCCTTGTGCTAATGGCCAAACACACCTGTCACCAAAGAATGCAGCAAGGACTGAAGCGTTGTATGTATGTGCAAAACGCTGCTGCCTTGTTCTGTTCGGTGCTCTCAGTACCTTCTGGCTTGCGACACATCAGCATACAGCTAAGCGTTGTGCGCAGGCCTTGACCACCAAACCCTGAATTGCATCCCAGTCTGCTCACAGAATGTATGGGGTCTGAGAAATTGTCCTCAACTGTGCCCGCATGAGCTGAAGTAGGTGCAGGGCCTTTCTTGGTTCTTCAGAAGGGCTTTTTGAGTGTCTGATGATCATGTGACGGTGACTGTAGGGGCAGAAGATGACACATTGCAAGCACCTCAGCCCATCATGGCAGGAGTCCTTCGCTGTTTGGCTGATGCCCCCCGCCTCCCCACCCTAGACTGGGGTACCGCCATCAAGCAGATTCTCAAGCTTTCCACCTGCCTTGAATCAGACCAGTCATCAACTCCAGTGGTGAAGTCAGAGTCATCAGCAGCAAGTGTAAAAGATGACGCAACAGCAAGCAATAGCAGCAGTCAAGTCAGTCTTGGTGCCGCGTGCCTGTTGCTTGCTTTGAAGCATGGCAGCGTGGCGAGTCACGGCCTTGGTGAGCTTCTGGATCAGCTGCTGAGTCAACAGCAGTTCACTCAGCTTCCGCTGCAGCTTCAGCAGATGCTGCTGATAGGCCTGCCAGAAGCGCTTCAGTCACTGTCTAGTCAGCGTGGCGCAGCTGTCACTGGCACGCTCAGCACGCTTTGCATGCTAGGCCCCAGTTCAAATTCAAACCCCCAGCAACTACGTGAACTCAGCGCAGCGGCTTGGACAGGCCTCGCCAGATACATGCACAGCATTCCAGAACCTGGGTCAGCTGGTGACTCACCACCAGCGACAATAACAGAGGCTGTGCACGAAGCTGTGTGGCAGCTGCTTGAGCAGCTGCCTCTCCCACCATTTTTACCACCAGGACAGCGTCTGCCACTGCCAAGCACAGATCTGAACAGTGCCTTGTCCGGCAGCCCAGTAGGGGCAAGGGCAATTGCTGACCAGGGCCAATTGCTCCCTGTGGGGCAGGTGGCCGGTCTTAGTCATCAGATAGGGCACCAAGAAGGGGAGCGAGAGGGGGCTGAAGAGGGGTCTCTGCTGCAGAGGACCTGGGGTGCTGCATGTGCTTGTCTGCAGATGATGCCCAAACACAAGGTCAGGACTGCTGAACTGATTTGTCCTAGCCACTTTTCTGAATGCTAATGGACCTCATGCAGGATGCCACTCAGGACTGTACCAACCTGGCCCTAGAGAAGACACGTGTTTGCTGAATGAAACAAATGATAATTGCTCCTATTGGTGACTGTTTGCTCCCGGTTGTTGTGAAGATCAGTGCGATCATACTGCCTACCTAAAAGGGGGGTGAGGAATTTTGACCCCATTTAGGGGCCTGGGGCGGTGTCTTTTGGCCACGGCTCCTGTCTTGGATACCACACGGGCCCCATGTGCAGTACCTGACTAGATTGTGACTGGACAGTGACTGGCTTGTTCATGCAAATGCTTGCAAGCAAATGTTGCGTTTGCAGATACAGTTGTCCTCTGGTACAGAGGACCTGCAGATCGTCCCCTGAGGAGCTAGAACAGTCTCTGACGCAGTCAGCCAAGGCCCTCAGGGCCCAGGGGGGAAGGAAGGGGGGGGACTGCTTTCACACACTTGCTCCCCCCCCCCCTTCCATCTATATACAACGCCACTGTGCAATGGCGTGGTCTTTCTCTTTGTTTTCTTGTCTTGTGGGTCCTGCCAGGACTTGTCACTGATGACGCGCTGTGTCCCCGGCCCCAGCCTTATCAACAGCCGCAATGTGGTTTGGATATGCATGCAAGCAATGACAGCTTGACGCAAACTCGCGCTGGGCCAGAGCTCACAGCATCAAGGATCACATCTGGGAACCTTGAAAAGCAATGATGCATCGTAAAGCAATGATGCATCGAAAAGGGATGATGCATTGAAAGGCAATGATGCAATGAAAAGCAGTGATGGCTGTATGTGCAGATCATGGAGATGCTAAGTCTTGACAGGAAGGAAGCAGAGGGTGGGTCATCAGTGGCTGCCTTTGCGACAGCTTTCATGGTCCAGATGGGCAAGTTGCCCCTTGAAGCGCTTCAGCCTGTCAGGTGAACCAACCCTTACTTTGATTCTCTTTTCATCATTTGCTACTGGTACAGCTTATGCCCGATTGCTGATGCAACACAGCTGCACAGGCTTTTATATATATTTTCCTTCTTAGAGTACCTGTCTGTACATTTTCATCATGTCAATGCCTGACACTATGGTACAGACAAAGTTTTTGCATGAGCGTTAGCTTCAGCAGTGCGGGTGTTGTTACTGTTTGGTGTTGCCGGCAGCCTGACAGCATGCCATTGATACTTAGGCCTCTCGCATTCCAGCAACAGCAACTCATCACATCTGACTTCTGTTTCACTTGGAGATCACCGGGGTTTTGCGTTGTTTATTACAGCTGCTGACAATCATATGCTGTTGTCTTGGCTCAGCCAAGCAGGCTGGCATCTCAGTCAGCATGCTCATGAATTTCATTACTCTTGTACAGTCCTGACAAAGACCTCTCACTTCAGCTGTGCAGTATGATGCTCTGAAATACGGGTCGCTTGTCATGAGTTTTTTGTGCTTGTGCAGACAGCTTTGTGTCAGTCAGAGGACAGACGGGCTAGCAGCAGTGAGGAGTGCTGTTGCAGCAGCTGTTCATCACGGGTTTGCACAACACACAATTCTGCTGGAGACTTTAGATGCCATACAGGTCAGCCCTGCAAGCACAGCAATTCTGTGCATCAGTCATGCAAAGCAACCGAGACTGCTAACACAGCACCAAGATATGTAACCTGCAGCCTCCTTTGCTTACATCACTGATGTGTGGCAGCTTGTCGTTTCCTTTTGAACCCACACAGGATCATTTTTAGGACATCCCCTCTCATCATTACTTTCAGAGCATCTTTGGAATAGACTCTGAATCAAACAGGGGGTACAGGCAAGTCATTTGCCGTCAGTATGTGTCATCCTCTTGACAGTACTGCACCAGTGTACAGCAGCTCTTACACATATTGCCCTTTGATGCTGCAGGCTGGTGATTTCCCAGAGCAAGCTCTACAGCTCTTGGGTCTCATGGTGTCGCACTGGCAAAGCCTCGCATCACCAACATGGCCTGTTTGCCTGGTGACTGCATACACACCCACAGCAGCCGTCAGCAGCCTGCCGTACACTCTGCCTGCCTTGCTTCAGCGCAAAGCATGGCAAAGCACAGTAGAGCCTGTCACCAGACGCCTGATCAGGCTCCTGCTGCCCTCTGGGCCCAAGACACAGGTCACTGGGGCAGCGCAAGCTTCTGAGAAGCATGGGCCGCATGCACAGCAGGTGTCACAGATTGCTGCTGCATGTCTTGTGGCGTTGCGGCAGCACCTGGCAGATGACGCATGGCAGCACATGCCACATATTCTGGGATGCCTGGATCATAGTGACAAATGCAGCTAGAGCAGGCATTTGCCCGACCTGTTGTGTTGAACAACAAGTGCAGATATATTGCCAGCCTGCACATCACTGTGTTGTGTGACAAGCCTGTCCTAGGTGTTCTGGGTCACAAAAGCTTGAGTGATGCTATTGATATGCAGAGCGCAGACCATGTAGCACATCATGTGCAGCCACCGAGGCAACACCTACTGCTTGAATCACGTGTGTCTGTATAATTGAACATCATCAAGCACTTTCTGCATGCACAGAACATCCTGTAATTGCGTTGCTAGATGATGTGCGGCGCTGCACATCTCAGATTATGCATGCACGTGTCATCTGCAGATCCTATGTCTGAAACCTTCCATGCACATTCGGTCACAGATACGGCAGTCATTGTCTCAGCTTTGAGTGCCGGCATTCGTGGTGAAAGGTCTCAGACTGGACAGCTCGGCAGCTAGCTGTGCAAGCTATGACACACAGCTACATCAACATACGCGCAGCCTTATTTCAGAGCACAAAAGCAGTACAGTGCCTGTACAAGCCAGGGACAGCCTATTGACACTAGCTTGCAGTGGCAATCTTTGGGGCTGTGACACCTGGAAGCCTCACTGCAAGCAGTGGGCACAGGCTGAAAGGTCATATCACAAAGAAGTGGCGCAAAATGAAATGGTACTCATCTTACATGAAAGGCTGGCTGTCATCAAGAGCAGCTGTAGAAACATGTTAACAGACATAGCACTTCACAGAGCGAATGTCAAGGTGATATTAAGCTACAAGGACGTGCTGGAAGCAGGAACCATTTTGGAAATGCAGTACAAAACTTCCTGTCAATGCCAATCTTACATGTCAGCTTGATAGCGTATAGCTGGACACCAAAACACCCCTATCTGCGGCCACCTGCATAATATATCTTATCAAGCTCAGCCTGTGCTTCACACATTCTCCATGCTTGCATCAAGCTTTACATTCAGCAAAACTCAGCCTTGCAGCACACGCATGTCTGTGATTGACACCAGACTCAAATGTCAGCTGCAATGCAGCATATGTCATGGTCCACGGCAGCATGCTCTGCTTTATGTATGCAAAACAGCAGCCAGCTAACAACTTTACCTGGCTAGAGTCTTACAGACCAGCATTCACCTTCACCTCAAAGGCCTTCTGAACCTCATCCACTACACTTTCATGCGCTGCAGTTGCTTCCTGGAGTTTTGCTTCTGTGCTGTCAATGTTTGCCTGCAAGCAATGTGACTGCATTCAAACGTTATCTGAACAACCCAGCATGCTTGACTTGATGTGAGCGCAGGTGAGCTCACATCAAGTCAAAATTGTAGTGGTCTGCACAATGTTCTGCTGCAACACAATGAGCTGCTGCAACACAATGAGATTCAGTACATGTCATTATGAGGTGGCACCACTGCAAGGCTGCAATGTGCTAGGGTCCTCTGGAGATGTACGATGGTAAATTGTTGTTAGTAAGGGTTGCATGTTACAAAGGCTGACAGTGCTGCAGCAGTTGAGCTAGGAAGCACACTTGCACTGTGCTGCCATTTGGGTTGTCGGTGTTCTCAGCCTCCCTGATGAGCTTCTTGCGCATGGCTGCAAGCGCTAGAACTTTTGCCTGAAGCTTCTGCTCTTCTTCCTGCAAGGTATGCAAGCCGGCTGCGTCACAACCCTTTTGTTGACACTGAAGACTAAGGCTTTTGAAGCACACACCCTGTGCAATGGCATGTTGGGGTTGGCCTTACGATGCCTTTACTCCGTCGCGGATTTAATATGGGTCACTTGAAAATGCCAAAATTAAATCAATCGACGGTGTAATGAAACTTCGATAAAAGTGACCCACTTTAGATCCGCGACGGAGTAAAGGAATGACCATGGTATGTGGACAAATCTCAACTGCTTTGGTTTTCCGTGACCGAGACTCATCGTGTGCATCACAGGCTATGCTAACCCACCACCAGCATTTTCCAGTTGGCGACCACACGAGCGTTCAAGCGCTCTTGGCTAGCAGCAGCACTTGCCTCCAGATCTGGAATCTCAGCCTGCAAAGTTCAAAAGCATTGCTTCTTCTCCAGATTTGATAGGGCAAGGATTCTGAAGACACCCAGTGGCCAGAGCAGTAGCTGCTTGGGATAGCCATTCAACCTTGATTTGATGGCTACAACAAGCTAGAGCATACTTGACACTTGCCATCTTTTGCAGTAGCAGTTGAGGCAGTTGCCAATGGTTTTGTGTCATCGTCCAAGGTGTTGGTGCTGCTGTTTTGAGTAGGCTTGAGTAGGTTTTGACAGTGCACTTTCTCCACTCTGCCTCTCGGAGAAGGCTTCTGGTCAAGCCAGCCTGAGTAGCACACATATAGCAATATTGTCAATCACTGTCTCAAAGCAGCTGCAACAACTGCTTAGATCTGGGCTAGTATAAAAACGAATCATGCTTGGTGCCAACAAGATCAACAACCAGCGCTCTGCAGCCGCTTACCCATAGGATCAGCACGAGAGCAGGCACGTACAGAGAACCAAGGCAGGCGCAAGCTGACAGCGGCAGGTACAACAACACCACCACAGCAGCGCTCAACATAGGGTACGTGGCAACGACAGCTGCTCCAGACAAACACAAAGGGATCAGCTGCTGTTCCAAAGCTACCAGTAGCTTCTGCAAGAGCGAGCTGGTCGACGGTGTTGAGCTTGCTGGAGACATAGAGTCGACGGTTCTGTGACAGCACCCCCGTGTCAATGCAAGCAAACTCAGAGTAGCTGTTGCTGATCGCACGGTCAAGCAAGGTGGCAGAGTGGTTGTTTTGCTTGATGCCCTGTTGCGTGTGCGCTTTTGTAGGGACACTTCAAAACTTTGAAATACAACGCCACCGCTGCAAGTCGCAGCACCGCCGCTGCATCCACACTGAGCAGCTGGTGCCACTTTACAGCCTGTTTGATGACTGTGAGCTTTCTCTTTGACGACGGAGCTAATCTGGCCACGATGAACAAGATATGATATGCGCATGCTACAATCGCTGTTTTGCAAAATGGCCTGATCATCAAAGCTGCCAGAACAACCAGTGCTGCATCGTTTCAGTGTAGGTGCTGTGAATGCTTGTCTACAAGCAATTCCGCTGGGTGCAACATGAAGAACAGCTGAATGCCTTGGCGCTTGGAGCAATGCTGCTTACAGCTGGTATAAATGCCCAAAGATTTGGCTGTACAGGTTGTATGGGTGGAAATTTGCAACGCAATGATTGACATGCATGCTGGCACAACTTTGGCAACATTGTGGTCTGTCACTGCCATACTAAATGCTTCTAATTGGTACATTGTCGTGAAGTGTGTGCCTTTAGGCCCACCAACAATGATCTGATGGCGCCTACTTGTCTGAGGAAATGTAAAGGACGTCAGGCCCATGTATGCTATATATCACAGCTGCACTTTGTGTCTGTCTGACTTGCTGCTGGTCGTCAGCTGGTCTGGAACAGCCAAACCAGGTTGCGACTGCGTGCACAAGTGGATTCAGTCATACCTTCCAGCTGTCTAATGTGTGCCTGTTTTGTAGACTCTGCATGGTTATTAAAGTCCCAAACCTCAGACTCACAGTGCACGGCATCTGTCAGCACAGCATGCTATCAGCTGCTCACTCTGAATGCATCATCAAAAGGCAATGGCTGACCTAGGCTCAATATCGCTGGTGTGGCCAGGAGGGAGCATCTTGTAGGGATCCAATGGCTTATAGCTGAAGAGTTGGACAGGCATGCTGCAAGGCATTGCAGAAACGTGGTATGCATGCAAGCCACAATGTGCAAGTCGCGGTGTGAAAGCATCTGTAGCTGGGTTTGATATTAAAATTGCAAAAGTGCCAAGCTAGCAAAGTGCATGCGTGAGCCAATTCTGATTGAGATTGCCTACATTGCACGCTGTTTCCCACCCAGCATCTGGTGGCTTCTCGCCAGACTTCCATGGTGCTTACCCCACTTAGCTGCGCTTGCTGAGAAACAGACCACTGCCATGTGCTGCACTCATATCAAGCTTCTCGGTTTGCATGGTGCTCCTATCTGCACAGTGCTAGTGTGCCGGCTACCTTTCATGTACATTTATAGCCTGCACAGGACACTATGCATGTGCAGCAGCTGTAAAAGCCTTTTGCAAGGTGCTGCCATCGATGGCAAGGTGGCGTTTCGCATTAGGACGTCCGCTCAGATGAGGCTTCAACAAATTATTATTGAGTCTGACGTCACAGATTAACTATATTGAACCAAACAGAAACACACCCACGTCATGAGAACCAGAAACAGTAGCAGTGACCAAAGGAGAAGACGCGCGGTCAATGCATGGCTGCGGCAGCCGAAATCCTGGATGTTTGACTGCCCAAGAAACCAAGAAACATATTGATCAGCCTGCAGCTGTGACATACTGTGTTTGTTGCCTCTGGACAACACAGGCGGACAACCGAACAACACCCTGAACATCATTGGACATCCGGTCGCGAGCTCTCGCAGATTTTACATTGAATTCAGCTGTTGAGAAATAGCTGCTGCAGCAAGCTGCAAGAAAGTCTCCGCAGAAACCCTATATGATACTACTACCGGTACACTACACGTCAGCTGCACTCAACAAAGCGAACATACCGATCTGTTGTTGCGGTCAGCAAGCTACTCAAAAAACGGTGGAGAAAAGCTGACCTGCTAGTTTGCTGAATAGATACAGGCTACCCACACCGCAGAGAAGTATCAATGCAGCTGACTTTATCGCCCTCCCTTTCAACGTACCACATCAGGCGCCGGGTCCCTCGCAGCGTGGGTAAAAGACGTCAGTCAGCAACGTGTGCGCAATTATCAGCGTCCCTTGACGAAGCTCTCTCAGCAAAGCGAATCAACAAGCAACATATCCGAGCGCTTTGTGAGCTGCAGCAGGAACAAGCCCGGAGTCAGCAGCAAGCTGCAGCAGACGCTTTGACGCTTCAACAACAAAAAGCTGAGAACCAACTTCTGAGAACAGAAGCAATGCTCAGGGACAGATCTGTCAAGCTACTGTTTGCCAAAGGGCTGCTGAATGTCAGGGGAGTGATAGATTGGATAGCAGAAGACACTTCTTTTAAGTACTTTATCAGCTCGGATCCAGGCAGGGGTAAAGTTTGGGAAGCTATACTTGCAGATCCAATTCACCAAGATTTGGAACAGTGCCTGGTCAGAGCAACAGGCAATCAGAAGCAGAAAGACAAGAAACTGCACCTTGAAATAAGTGATATTTACCAGCATGCCAGCAACCATGTGCATGGCAGAATCAGCCCAACCCTAGATAACCAGCTCTCAACAGTCGTTGATATTGTAGAAGGACCCCTGCTTCCCAAAGAGGCTCAGATGATGGTCTGCATCTGTTCACACTTTGGATTTCCTTACAAGTATCATCAAATCAAAGAAAGTTGGAATCAGCCCGTTGCCATCTCCTAAAACCTCAGTCAGGGTCACTGCCTTTGTATGTATTATTTTTGCTTGTCAGTCGCTGCTGGTTGTGCAGTCATTCACAGGTGTTGTGATAACAAGTTCATTGTGTTTCATCATGGTTGGTATGACATTTCTCGGAGAGATAGCAGCACTTGACAATAAGGACTTTGTGTTGAGATGGTATAATGAATATGCAAATCCGGAAAGACATATTGCTTTATCTAGAATGATCTAGGCGGCAACACCAGAAAAACATCACAATGTCAGGCCATGTCATAGCATGACTTGAATTGAGAAGATAGCAGACTGACCATCGAAGACAATCGGAACATATTCAAGCATACCAAGAAGCACTAGCGCATACAAGTGTCTAATGAGCAGTGTGCAAGGATGAACAGCAACAGGAACCGGAATATTCAACAATGTGATTGCAACCGCTTCAAAGTCAAGTACTCCATTCCGGTGCTGCACACTTTTGCAGAAGATGATGATATGGGATTCAAGATATCTGAAAGTCACACGTGTTTTCTTTTGCCTTAAACCTAATGCATCGACTGAAACGCCTACAGTTTGAAAAGAAGCATACATGGGACCAACGAACTAGCTGAGCTCGGAGCTATGCTTATCCGCGCAAATGCAAGGCACGCACGCCCGACGTTGCCGTTCGCCTCTGGAGGACCACCACCGCTGTGATCATCGTTCAGAGTAGTGTGCGCTGAGCCAGATTCGGCTGTGGCCATTCCAGACATCGAGGGCAAGCCAGACTTGGGACGCCAGCAGCATGCGCCTGGTTTCCCTTGAGCTTGTACTCAGCGCCCTATGCGTAGTGCTGGCGTCAGCACAGGTAAGGGCAGTGTCGCAGACCAGCAAGGCAACTTTGTTGCTGTCCCTCTCTGCTGAGCTCGCAACTGCGACCGAGCCGCGTGTTGCCTTGCAGCTTCAAGCAAACTTTCCGCCTGCTCCTGCGCCTGGTCCGGAAGCGTTGACCCTAGCTGCTGCTGGGCTGCCTGCGAACCAGGTCCGAGCTGGACCTGTTAACCCAGTCTCCACCCCACTTCTGACAGCCCTGGTCCCAATCGCTGGGGACATTAGGGCCGATGTGACCACCGGTGCGAAGCAAGTGGAGTCAGGCATTGGTGAAGTCAAGGGAGACTGGCCAGCCATCGAGGCCTCTTTTACTGGCCGTAAGCTGCTTGCGCTAGGCGTGCAGGTATGCACCGCATCGTACACAAGCACTCAATTGCCCAAAATGCCAGCAGGCAATGCATGCACACTGGCTCACAGCAGCGCCCTGCTAGTGTCTGCATTGTGTTGCATAGGACTGTGTTGCAAACACATGGTACAGAGCTGTCTTCAGCAGTCAGATAAAGCATGTATGGGAGGCTGACTTTGTGTGCTGGTAGTCTGTCTGTAGCAGTCAGTGCAGCTGGGCACTGTCTATACTCTATGCTCATGAATTGATGCCAATACACGTTGAAGCAGAAGATGTCTTTTGAACATCTTTTGTAGCTGTTGGCATACTTAAGCACACGTTTTCTCATCCAACAAGACACCGGAGTGTGGCGAGTGACTGTACATAGCCTCGGTGAACACAGATGTCACTGCACCTGCTTGGCAGATTCAGTGTTGTTGCGTTGCAGTCAAACGGCTCATTGCAACTGATTGACTTTGTATCAGGCAGCTCATATAGTACGCAAATCCCAGTGATGCACATGACACTCTGCACATGCCTGTCTGGAGGGAGCTGACTTGCGTTGCACGCACCTGATGCCTGTCAGCACATGTTTTGAGTTGCTATCATAACCGCATTATGTCACTACATTTTATTGTTCGTTTCTTATGTTACACGCAAATGCAGGAAGCGCGAGGCAAGCGTATCAGAGCTGCCAGTCTGGATGGCAAACCTTCGCTGAAGAGGCTACAAGCAAAGCTGGAGGAGAAGGCACAGGCAGAGTCTGCCGTTGCAGCAGCGTCAGCTGCAGTGCTCGGCCAAACCGATGCAACAGTGACGTCTAATGACACAGTCATTGAGGATGAGGATGCTCGGATTGAAAGGGAACTTGCACAGATGAAGGAAGACCGGCTCAAAGCAATACAGGCGTTGCCCAGAAGCGTCTGGAGCTGATGGCCAGGCAGCAACACATCATCAGCACAAACACATCCAATGAAGGCAACCTGGCTAGTTTTTGTGAAGCATGCTGAGTCCCAATAGTCCTCAGCAGTGAAGCTTTTGGCTGATTTCAGTGAATGAAGCAGGACATGTATAGCCCAAATGAACCATGGTGAATGTACCAGAGCTGAATGAAGCAAATCCCACCTGCAGGATGAGTCTGGCTGCACGTTGTCTGACAGCACTTTTGTCAATCTTCTGTTCATAAAAGCAATTGGCTTGGTTTTTCCCAGCATGTACAGCTTGTTTCAGATTACAGCTCAGTTCAGAGTCCTTTTGGTCAGTCTTGAGACAGTGCAGACAGTCCTTGATTCCAGCACCACCTTGCATGCGGCCCTCATGGGTTTTTATATGATTTAGCCTGACAGTGATTCACAGTACAGTGCACACGGTTTTGCAGAATGGTTGTGGTGAGTCATCCTCAAAGTGTATATACACTTACTAATATGAGTCTAGCTAGGCACGCATGTAAACCTAGATAGCACATGGCCCACACAACATGTGGTACAGCATCATAAAAGACAATATCAGCGCTTGCTCCTGCTTTTCATGTGAATACGTGTCCTCTGCATGCATTCATAGTGGTACTTATCTCTATCAATGCTACTGCTGTCTGTCAGTGTGATGCAGCACGCCTTACATATTGCTTCATGTGCATCAATCTGGTCAAGCCTTGCAGACTAGACAAATCACACTAGACATACTGTAATAGCAGATGCCTGTCTTATACCATGATATTCATGCTCAGATTCAGTGAGGAAGGAAAACACAACTAAAAACAGACTCCCCTGAAGGTCAACACAAAGTCATGAACACCAGCTTACTGTACACTGGATGCATCACCTGCTCCTGACAAGTTTGTACAGCAAGCTGACATATCTAAAAGCACATAACATGCAGCAAAACAAGCATACTATACAGCAGGTCACAGACGCACAATCATGCCAGCATAAACACAACTGTCAGCTGCATGTGCAGCAATGAATCTATTTCTGCTTGCTCTTGTCCTCCTTGGTTGGGTTCGTTGATCCAAGCGCCTCAAAGTAACTGCATGACATGAAAGGTGAGTCCTGCTGAATGGTATCCGTATTCCTTTGGCATATTGGCTGCTCTCATCACAAGCCATATCACATGTTGGTCCTGTACAATGCTACACAAGCCTTGCAGGTGAAACATCCATGGCGATTGAACAAAGCTTTCGTAACAGTAGGTGCAGCTTTCATCCTGACCAGCACAGGTACACAACTAAGCAGCCTTCCTGTGCAAACAATCCTGATTGATTGTGCATGTTGAATGAGCCCCCACTCCTGTATCTACTCCATGCATCCTGCCAACATCCAGTTTGGATGAGCAGAGTGCTTAAAAGCAGCCATTTGAACACATGGTGCTCGTAGCATGCACCATACTGTCAGTCAAATCAACAGCATCTGTCATGAGGGGTCTTGCCAAGGGGCTGTCACCTGTCAGTAAGATGGTCTTTGAGCATGAGGCCAGAAAGATGTATGCGTCTGAGGCCTGAGCAGGTGCCATCAGTCAAGACGCGCCCAATCCCAGGTTGGCCATCCTGCCCAGCAGCAGCCCTGCAACACCAGCCACAACTCAAAAAGTCGAGCAGCCACGAATTGATGCAAACCTTCCAGACAGAGATTGCTTTTCAGGATACAGAAATGTTGCTCTGTTTGGGGATGCCTGTTCCACAGTATAAATCTACGTTCAGAAGCGCCTGGGGATTACTATCAGAGGTTTCTACTTTGTGGGGATGTTTCAGCTCTTTGTACCTGTATATGTACACCACTCTGCCTGGTACAAGTGGGTTGTAGCCCTTGTCTTCTGCTTCTTCTATTTGGTTGCCCTCACCTCTTGGGCTTCCCTCTTGCTTGTTCTCTGTGCACACACAAGATAGACTTGCTTCATTGGCACACAGCTGATGGCATCCGTAAAGGGACAAGAGCAAATGGGTCACGATGATGATGCTAGGCTTGTCTTGAGCAAGGTGGTGTTCAAGCATGCCTGAGTCACATCCAGCAGAGCACAACAATCAGGTCATGAACAACCTGATGAATCATGATGTGATTCACTAAGAGTTCAGTGAAGAGTGAGTGAGTGAGTGAGCGAGTGCGTGAGTGGTGACAGTATGTGACTAAGGAATTGATTAACAGAGCGAGCAGACCAGCAAGAAAAGGACAGACGTACAAGACATACAGCACATGCAGTTACCACAGCAAGAGAAAGCATACTGCAGGCTTTGTGTGCAAGCCATGCATAAGAGAAGAGCATCAAGTACGCATTGAGCTGCATGAGCAAGCCATATTTTCAGGCAAGGTGTAAGCGTGGTCCAGGGCACACCTTCTGCATCAGCAATGGCCTTGTCTTCGGCGGCCTGCTGGTTGAAAGCAGACAAGCCCAGCCATGAGCCCACCTTACTGCCTGCCACAGTGCGCAGCATCTCGGTGTACTTCCTCAGCTCTGGATGCGTCTCTTCATTCTGCACAGGACCGTATTCATCAGCATGGCAGGCGGACATGATCGCACGTCGTTGGTTCATCCGAGTCGCCCTTGCTTTTTGTTTCATTTCTGAAACTTGCTATTTCTTGTTAGCAAACAAGGGCCTGGCAAATAAGAGCTTAGCTCTGATGTACAAAGTTTGTACATCTGGTAGTTCAAGAGAGAGCATGCGCCGGCCATGTTTGCAGTGATGATGATGTCAGCACAGTGGTGTTTGTTATGCATGTGCCACTGACAATGTCGCTCTTGTTTGGGCAAGCATACAGACGGTGACTCACTGCTGGCATGCTGCATGCTACAACCAAGACCTGTGCCAATGAGCAGATATGGATAGGTTGCTTCACGATCCATCCAACCATGCATGCAAGTGCATTTGTCTTGGGATGAGCGCAAGGTAAGTGCAGCCTAGTGGCAGAGCCTGTCATTGTCCGAGTATCATCTGAGCAAAGCTGACTTGCCGCTGATTTCTGGTTGTGTCAAACAGCATACCAACAGTGACACAAGCACTCTGAGCATGGCTGACTCGGAGCTACTTCCTGGTTGTAACGCACAGCGCACTAGCAGTGACACATGTCAACCTGTGTCTGTATGCTTGCTGACATGAGAATGCAGCATTTTCAATTTGTGCATGCGGTGCTTTTGCACTTGTATCTTGGCACCACAAATGGCAGAAGGGAAAAACAGCTTGCATGTGACATTTACTGAGTAACCCACAAGAAGAACTCAGACCTGAGACTTCAGACTAAACAGAACAACTTTGCAACAAGCAGGTGGCGGTAAGGCCATTGTGTCAGGTAGAGCAGGCTTACTTTGGATGCAGCCTCCCAATCATATTCTGACAGCTCTTCATACAGAGCTACCACGCTTTCTTGGGAGATCCTGCACTTACATACAATGTCCTGAGTCTTCATGTGTCAAGGATAAGCTACTGATGATTGCGCAGGCCTGTGATTTGCTCACACCATAACTATTTGCAGAAACATATGTCCCAGGCATCACAGAACAATCTTGCGTAGCAATAGCCGTTCACTTTTACAGACCTCTTTTCACAATGCCTTTGTCACATGTACGCAACCACAGGCGATAGAGTCAATGTTTTGAAATCCGTTCACGAAGCCTTTGTTACATGTGCGCCTTTGTCACATGGGCGCAAAGACAGTGGAGAAATCGCGGCACAAAACGTGATAGTTGATACAGCAGGCACATGAGTTCTTTGCGGCCTTTGGGGCCACTAAAAGTCCAGCATTGACAGGTCAACTGCTGTTCACGCCAGTCATGATCAATAAAAGTCATATTGTTTGCATGCAGACGCGGCTGATACCTGGCGATGATGTCATCCCGGAAGACGATGGATGTGACATGGTCAGAGCATGAAGCTGCCAAGTCCGGCTCACAGCACATGGGGGGCGCAAAGGCATAGCAGTGCATGTTGGTGATGCCCTTGGCCCTCAGCATCATAGCCAGGAGGGCAGCTGCACCAGCCCCCAAAGAGTGGCCTACTAGTGTCACCTGATACTCGTCCTTCACGGCCTGCACAGCTCCTGTTGTGTGCTTTGCACTGCCCAGAAAATGCCTGCTGTTCTTTGCTTAGAAATGATGTCTGAGCAAGAACTACAAAGTAGTGTAGCAGAAACATCCATTGCTGGTTTCGAAATTAGACAAGGTCAAGCCATTGGATGCAAAGGTAACCTGTGTTTGCAGACACTCTGTTGGCATGGACCAAGGGCCATAAAGCATATTCTGTTGTGATATATGACCATCTGCTGTCACTTGTCTGCCCTGCTGCCAGTGAGGGCAGTGCCCAGCAACAAGGATAGGCAGTAATCAGCAACAGTGATGGGCAGCAATCAGCAGCGGTGATGGTACAGCAGTGATGGTACACCAGTGAGCAGCAGCAGTGATGATACAGCAGTGATGGTACAGCAGTGATGGTACAGCAGTGATGTTACAGCAGTGATGTTACAGCAGTGATGGTACAACAGTAATCAGCAGCAGTAATCAGCAGCAGTGATCAGCAGCAGTAATCAGCAGCAGTGATGGTACAGCAATGAGCAGGGACACCCTGGATAGCTAGTGGGTTGCCTTCACACGTACTAAAAGTGGCCTGTCTGTTTGACTGTGCTTTGTCACACAGCACAGTGCCACATCCAGCTCATGGCGTCACAAAATTGGCGGCCAAATTGCAAAATTGGCTGCCAAGCTGTAGAATTGGCTGCCAAGCAAGAGGTAATCAGTGAATGTGACTTAGCAGTGCATGCAGGTCATGCACTGTGATGACTGAGATAGACTGGAATGCAACGTGTACAGGCAGCTGCAGAGAGTGAGTACAGACACACGTGTTGTCACAGACATTAGGCCAGTCAATCGCAAGCATGAGGCACTAGAGACACATGTTCTTTGCTGGGGTGTGGAGACCCATACCTTTGCTAGGCTGAAGAGGCGGTCGAATAGATACAAGGCAGACGCATTCATGCCGCTGTGCGCCATTTGCTTCCCATTGTTGAATGCCTGCACATCAAACATGTCATCAAACCTTGGATCACATTCAGCGCCATTGCACCAATGTGTTTGACAATGTGTGTCAACTTGACATGCTGTACATGAGCATTAGTTGCATCTAGCCGTCATGCTGTGACCTCATGAGAGACCTAATTCCAAGTTGAAAAGCTTCACAACCCAACTGCACAGTTCCATAAATGATGCTCTGAGTCAGAAATCAAGCAGGCAGAATTGCATCGCTACGTTTGATCATGTGACCAGCAGGGTGTACTGCATTTGCAGTGATTAGAGTTTAGGTTTAAGGGTTTAGGGCGTGGCCAGGAAGTGTGAACAAGCACCAGCAGTGTGCCACTGATGTGCCACCTTGCCATAATAAAAATTGACTGTATTGACTGATTACAGCAAACATGCAGTGCCTGCACAATGCCACTTCTGCACCAGAGTTGCTCACAAAACCCTGAATTTTTGCAACCTCGCCTGGTTGGTTCTCATTCTCATGCCAAAAAACCTGCTTTTGTAACAATTTGCAATCAATCTGGATCACACTGTCTTGAGCAAGTTGCCTGCAAATTTTGGTTCACCCTGCAGCTGTGCTGGCAAGAACACCATGAGGCATGCGTGGCTTACTCACCACAGGCAGGGCAGTGATGTCTGTGATGACATCCTCCACAGCCCATGTGCCACGAATGGCCACCACCACTTCCTTTTTCTCAGTGTGCGTGGCCACATAGTACGCCGGCTCATGCTCACCCCATGTGGCATTCATCTTGGCAAAGTTGAGATGAAAATCTGCAGCATGCAGCAGAGTTCTTCCATGCTGTGTTTGGTGATGCTGCTGAAGCAGCAAGGCATGCCTTGAAAGCGATCAAGCCATGCATGTCAAGGGAACAACAAAAACTGATTCTAGCAGTGAGGAATTGCTGATGATGATCCTCTACGTGCACAGGCAACATGGTCAGGTAATGCAGTAGTATGGTAGTAGCACTGGGGCATGTGTTGGTGACTGTACATACCAAACCCTAGGGGTTTATGTTGTTGACTGTACATACCTGACTGACTGTACATACCTGACTCTAGGGGAACACTTTGGAGACTGTATGTACCTGCCCCAAGGGGAAGACGCATGTTTACTGGCTGACTGACTGACTGACTAAATGAATGAATGCACGAAGAAATGAATGCATGAACCAACGAATGAGTGAGTGACTCAGTGAACGACTGACTGAAAGAATGAGTGAATGAATGAATGAATGAATGAATGAATGAATGAATGAGTGAATGAACAAACATGATGGGGATATACGCCATGCCATGACTTTGGCGGGGATGCAGACAGCCCCACCTCTGGATTGCAGAACCTTCTTGAGGTTAGGCTCACTTCCAGCTTCATATGCATACTCTGCAAACCACAGATAGTATGCCAACTTGTCCACCAGGTCAGAGTCTACCTGCAAAGCAAACCAGTAGACACCTCAGCTCATGATTGTGAAATGCTTGCAAGTCCAGAAGAGGAGGAAAGGTTTGAATTTGTGGCAGCATTATGTTTGGGAGGTATGCAAGCATGCAGGCTTCGACAGCAGCGAAACTGAGTCATTTGCGATGGTGAAGCTTGCTGTGAGAAGCCCACAGGGACAGATCATAGAAACAGGTGTGATCCAGAGATGCAGCGCAGCAGCGTGGTCAACACCATGCTGACTGTACGTGACCATGCAGCAGCGGCATGTGAGCAATGATCTCTCCACACACCTTTGACATGCATGCGACCTAATGTTGTCATCATTGTGAAGACGTGGACTGTACAAGCTGATACGGCCATTCAGAGTGTGTACATGCACATGAGAAGCCAGACCTGTTTGCCATCTGGGAATTCATCAACCACAGGTTCTCTTCTGAAGTGATCATACAGGTAAAAGAGCCTGATGGCTAGCTCATGAGTTGGCAGAGGCTCCAACTTGCTGAGGGCTGGCATATGATCCTTGCTCCTGCAATTGCGCTGTGACAGATTCAATGACCAGCACAATTGACGCTGATCTGAGGCAGTGTCACATCAGACTGGACTATATAGCCCGCCACTTCACATCTGCAGCAGTGAAGCTGCGCCGTGCACATGTCAGAAGCCCCTCCGGCATGGCAGTGCGCAGACAAGATCTGATGTTTGCAAAGTGCTGCATGCGCAGTTGATGATTTCATCATGACAGGGGAATTTGCAATTCTGCAGCCGATGCAGGAGGGTCTGTTGGGTATGCAGCATGGCGAGGCAGCAAAGCATTCTTTGTCCAAACAAAAGCTTGAGAGTGCAAGGGACTGACTTGGACAAGGTCATTGCCAGTTCCCTCAGCACCTTCCATGCACCAGTCTCTGCAAGATCCCCTGGAGGCGTCCAATCCCATATAGATGACTTGTCCTCAGCTGGCTCTTCCTCTGGCCTTTGCAGACTCTGCATAAACATAATTGCACACAAGTGGGGCACTGACAATTATACTGGGTTTGGTCTACATTATAGGCCGTCACCTACAGCTCAGCAGTGAAGCATGCACTCACCGACCCATTACTTGCCAGCACATGCAACCCCCTTGCCAACGAGCAGGCAAAGACGGCTTTGCATGCTATTGGGACTGACTGCTTCGGTCCCACGTACCAAAGAAGTGCAGCGTTCTGGACCACGGAGAATGTTCGAAAGCCTGTACAGCATGCAAAAGCTTATCAGATCTTCAGCGAAGTGGCCTACTACCTGGAATGCCTGCTGCTGGTCTGGTACAGATTTCACCTTGGGGTACCCCGCTGATGCAGGCGGTTGAGTATCCATGCTGTTGCTGACTTGCAGTACACAGTGCAGGGGCAACTTGTGCCAGTCGCTGACCTGGACTTGTGTATATGAAAATTGATCCTTCGATGCAAGCGTGAGCAACTCGAGCCAATAATCGCATGAGCTGGATGCTGTGACCTCGCCTCAGCTAGCCTTTCAGTATACTTGACTGAAACAGGGCCAGGAAGAACTAGCGTATCTAGGCGACATGTTACAGCGCAAACCTCGCGGCAGACAGTTAAGCATCCGGGCGAAAGCTATCACAACTAGTCACCTGCCGCTATGTCGCTCCGAGAGCATGTGTGATCTCAGCGTCACTGAGCTGCGCTGCAGATGTTCAAATGCAGCTAAGGGCGGTTTTTGTTGGCCCTAATTTTGTCATACAGCAGGCATGGGCAGGAAATTGCTGACACGGTGAGCATACTAAGTTCATGCTACTTGCATCTTCAGACTACACCCAGTAGAATCAACAGATGAGGAATATCATGTGTTGGTGTTGAGGGCACAATAAATGCTTCTTAACTGATACAGCAGAATTCTAGACCAGGTCTATGGCGGAGTTCTAGACAGGCCTTATTGAAGGCGTATGCTGACAAGATGCCAGACTTTGACAGTCAGCAGCATGATAGACTGGCCACATCAATGCTGAAGTCCTCTGCTAGCACTCCATATAAGCGTTCTTAAGGTTTTCTGCTACTTGCTCAACCCCAATAAGGCTTCTCCTCATCCTTGTCTAAAGCTTTGTATTTGGCTGATAACAACTTGCTGACATCTTTGGTGGCCAGCTTTGGATCATCTTTCTTTGCCTGCATTTTCGTGACACAACATCGTATTTTGCACCAAGCAAAGCCAGGGTTCAATCAAGTATGAATGCAGCTGAAAGGCTGGGCAAATGAAAGCCAAGATCAAGCTGATGCACCATGCAAAGCAAGCATGCTTCATTCCTAGGGCCTGTGCAAAGGACTGCACAGTACTTGCATTGCGTACTGCAGGAAGTGTACAGTGTAACTATACTTGTGGCGTCAACCTAGGATCAGGCCACTCACATGCTGGCGGTGCTTTTGCTTACACAACTCCCCCGGTCTCAATAATAATAATAATAGTAATTAAAACGCTTTCCAGCTCATAATGAGCTAGGTACGTGCAGGACAAGTCTTGTCTCTCCAGAGCAGCCTGTCTTGTGCATCCCTGTAAGGCCTACTAATATGACAGTTTTGACTATCACGTAATGCAACATCATTGAAACTAGACCTAGGGCGGCCAGGTGGGCGAAGCCCCTTGACTTCACCAAACAAAAGCTTCTTAGGCAATCTATCGTTAGGCATCCTGAAAACATGACCTAGCCAC
>JAABUP010001623.1_pt1 | contig 46899 bp, 40 predicted proteins | sample 5559201 | NCBI WGS metagenome assembly JAABUP01 (sample SAMN10711887, study PRJNA513373) | rock metagenome | isolation source: Antarctica rocks | place: Antarctica
GACGAGGTCGCCGTGCGTTGAGTCCCACACCGCTGCGCGCAGCACACCTGGCCGCACACCGGCGACCGCCACGACCGGCACGAAGGGAAATGCATGATGGCAACCGACTACGACGCACCACGCCGCACCGAATCCGACGACGTCGCCGAGGACTCCTTGGAGGAGCTCAAAGAGCACCGCATCGACGCCGCGGCCTCCATCATCGACGTCGACGAGGCCGACACCGCGGAGTTCTTCGAACTACCGGGGGCGGACCTGTCCGGGGAGGAACTCTCGGTGCGCGTCGTGCCCAAGCAAGCCGACGAGTTCACCTGCTCGACCTGCTTCCTGGTCCACCACCGCCACCGCTACGCCGGGGAACGCGCGGGTCTACCGATCTGCCGCGACTGCGCGGCATAACCGAGGCCTGGCTCCGCTACTTCCGGGCTGGATCACGTTCGGGAGTTATCTATAGCAGGCCGGCGTCGTCCAGGACACCGATCAGCGCGGAGAGGCGACGGTGGTGTATATGGCGGTGGTGCGCGGTCGGCGTGTCCCATCAGCTGGCTGATCGCGGCCTGGGGCACACCCCGCAGCGCCAGGGTGACCCCGTAGTGGTGGCGGAAGGCGTGTGCCGCGGCCCCGACCGGCAGGCCCACCCCCGCCCGCAGGGCAATCGCCCGGAGCAGCCGGTCGAGGGTGCGGGGGGTCAGGGGGGTGGTGTCGGTGCGCACGAACAGCAGGCTGGACCGCGTCGGTTTGGGTCCGCCGCCGTGTGTTTTGCGGGCGTCCAGCCAGGTGTCGAGGGCGGCGACGGTGGCACCCGGCAGGGGGACGTCGCGTTGTTTGCCGCCCTTGGAGCGCCCGACCCGCCAGATCGGCCGTTCGGGGCGGCGGTCGATCTCGGCGATCGTGGCGCCGCAGACTTCCTCGGCGCGGGCGCCGCTGCCGGCCAAGAAGCGCAGCAGGGCGACGTCTCGGTCGGGCCAGAACATCCGCTGCCGATCGGTGGGCTCGTCCCGGGCGGCGGTGATCATCACCTCGACGGCATCGGCGTCGACGGCGCGGGGGCGGCGTTGGGTGCGGCGGGAGATCCGGAGCAGCTCACTGTCACAGGGGTCGCGGGTCAGGACGCCTTGGCGGGTCAGCCAGCGGGTGAACCCGCGCAGGGTGGAGAGCATGCGCGCCACGGTGGCCTCGCTCCAGCGTCGTTTGGCGGTGATCACCGCGTCGACGAGGCGGTCGGTGCTCAGATCCGAGAGGGACAGGTGCGCCAGCGCGGACTCCACGTCCAGCCGTGCGCCGGCGTCCGCCGGACCGTGATCCGCGGACGTGGAGGTGAGCAGTTGGCCCCAGCGGGCCAGGTCGGCGTTCCGGGCCCGGTCGCTGTGGCCCTTATTGGCCTGCTCGGATGATTCCATCGCCCGCTTGGCGGTCAGCCACGTCTGCGCCAGCTCCGCCAACGCTGGCGACGCGGCGGGGGTGGGGGAGTGGTTGTCCTGTGTCCGGACGGTGCGGACCGCCAACTCGATGTCGTGATGTCGCCAACCCGGATCGATTGACGAATCCGCCGTCGTCGTCAAGACTCGCACAGCTGCCCGTGCATTCGTCTTGAGAGGGCGTACCCAATGTCTGTGCTGACCCCGCGTGAGCGCCCGCGAAGGTGGTCGCTCAATGAAATCGTCGTCACCGATCCGCCGATCATCCGCAAGGCGATCGGTGCCGCGGCCATCGGTAACATCACCGAGTGGTACGACTTCGGCGTCTACGCCTACTTCGAGCCCACGATCAAGGAGGTCTTCTTCTCCGACCTCGGCAACACTGCGGGCACCATCGCGACCTTCGGTCTCTTCGCGGTGGCGTTCCTGGTCCGGCCGTTCGGCGGGTTGTTCTTCGGTCCGCTGGCCGATCGGATCGGGCGCAACAAGGTACTGGCGACCACGATGATCCTGATGGCTCTCGGGACGTTCGCCATCGGCTGCATTCCCAGCGAGAAGTCGATCGGCATCGTGGCGCCGATGCTGCTGCTGGCCGCCAGGCTGGTGCAGGGCTTCTCCACCGGCGGAGAGTACGGCAACGCGATGACGTTCATCGCCGAGTACGCGCCCGACCGCCGCCGTGGCTTCCTCGGCAGCTGGCTGGAGTTCGGCACCTTCACCGGCTACCTGTTCGGTGCGATCGTCGTCACCGTCGCCAACGCCACCATGACCCACGCTCAGCTCCTTTCCTGGGGGTGGCGGCTCCCGTTCTTCGTGGCGCTCCCGATCGGCGTGGTCGGGGTGTACCTGCGCACCCGACTGGCCGACACTCCGGCGTTCGCCGCCCTGGAGAAGGAGGCCGCCGAGAAGGAGAAGGAGAACCGCACCGGTACGGAGTTCAAGGACATCTTCAAGCTCTGGCCGTTCCTGCTCATCTGCATGGGCCTGGTCCTGGCCTGGAACGTCACCAACTACATGCTCACCTCCTACATGCCGACCTACGTCACGACGACGATGCCCGATGCCCAGGGCGGTTCGAGCGTCTCCTCGACGACCTCGGAGCTGCTACAGATCGCCGTGATGGTGGTGGCACTGGTGTTGATCCCGCTGATCGGGATGCTGTCGGACCGGATCGGTCGCAAGCCTATCGTGTGGGTCGGCACGATCGGGTTGATCGTGCTCGCGTTCCCGATGATCCTGCTGATCCGGGCGCAGACGGGGGTGACCATCTTCCTCGGCCTGCTGCTCATGGGACTGGTGCTGATCTGCTTCAGCGCCACCATGCCGTCCACGCTGCCGTCGCTGTTCCCGACGAAGGTGCGCGCGGGCGGACTCTCGATCGCGTTCAACGTCTCGGTGTCACTGTTCGCCGGCACCACGTCGGTGGTGGTCGGTGCGCTGGTCGGTGCGACCGGCGACCTGAACTGGCCGGCGTACTACCTGGTCATCGCCGGCGTCATCGGCGCGGTCTCCCTGTTGTTCCTGCAGGAGCCGAACGGGCGGCGCATGTGGGGCTCGGCACCGGCTGCGGAGTCGACCGAGGAGGCACACGAGCTGGTCGACAAGGTCGACAAGTAGGAAGCCGGCCAGGAGACACGTGGTCGGGGCGTTCGCTCAGCGTCGCGTCGTACGACGCTGCCGCCAGGCGGACACCTCGGCGTCCACATCGCGGGTCTTCGTGATCACCGGGGCGCCACCTTGTAGCTGCCGGCGAGCCTCGACGACCCGCCGGTTGAAGTCCTCGAGCAGCTCGCGGACCACCTTCTCGGCGCTCTCCCGGTCGAGTACGGCGTCGAGCCCGGCGTCCTCCTTGCGCAGCGCGAGCGCCGGCAGGAGCACGCCGGTGATCTGCTCGCGCTCGATCAGCTTCTTGAACCCACCAGTCGAGGTCGTGCTCGCCGCCGAGGTCGCGGATCGGCTTGCCGGCGCCGGGCAAGTTGTCGAACTCGCCTTTCGCCATCGCCACTCGCACCTGCTGGTCGACCCAGGAGGCCTGGTGCTCGATGCGGGCGCGTGCAGCACTGCGGCCGGTGCGCCGGTCCACCGCCTTCTCGCGGTCGGGTCCTTCGGGCCTGCCTTGAGGCCGGTCCTCGCTCTGCGGCATGGTCATCACCCCGGCACCGCTTCCTGGACCACCTGCCCCCCAGGGGCCGACGACATGGGAGCCACCCCAGTAGTGGATGCCGGCTTCGCCGCCGAGGCGGTTGACGCACACCACATAGCACTGGAACATCGACGCGTGGAAGCGGGTGATCTGCCGCCAGTAGGCGCGGGTGTCGGCGACGGTATCGAAGGTGGATTCTCCGCTGTCGGAAGGGACGAGCAGTACCTGGACGCCGTCCTGGACGGCCACGAACACCAGCGGTGGCTGCCAGGCGTCGTTGCAGGCCAGGATGCTCATCCGGCCGGCGGCGCTGTCGAACGCCCGTCGAAGTGCGGTCACCAGCTCGTGATGCGCTGGCGCCACCGTCGCCCGCGGGGATCTCGAGACCACCGATCGAGCAGTGGCCGCGGCGACCGCTACGAACGAAAATGGCGTCTGGCGTAATAAGAGCCGAGCCAACAGAGGCTCATTATTAGACGACGTGGAAGCTGCTGGGTAGGAAGTGTGAGGACAGTTATTAATCTGCACACCGAAACCGGCCGCTCTCGCGATCGCGTTGCATGTAGCCAGCCTGCTCCAATTGCGCCAAGATTCGGTACACGCGGTTCTCGTGCATATCCAATGTGTGCGCGATCGCGGTAACAGCCTGCACGGGTTCCGTGATGGAGAAGGTTTCCAGGACTCGCAGTCGGTCGAGCAGTACCGAGGTGGATGCGCGAGAGCCGTTGGGTTCACTGCCATCCTCATGCGAGGTCATTGTTTGCACATCTCAGTCGACCCGGGCTTTACACGTCCGCGGCTGCCGTGTACGGCGCCCATCAAGTCCTCGACGGTGACCATCTGAGCACCACCGGCTTGGATGTCGCGGTCGCTGCGTCCCAGGCACGGCTGGATCAGTGCCTGTCGGCCGTGGACCAAGTGGGAGCGGTTCAGCTTGGTCGACACGTGCACGGTCAGCTCGGTGGCGCGCAGCGCCCGGTGGGTGACGTCGGTGTCGGGGGTGGCGCTGGCGAAGTTGCCGCCCATGCCGACGAAGACGTCGACGCCTGCCGCCGCGCATGGCGCGAATAGCGTTGACCGCGTCCAGGCCGTGCTCCCGGGACGAGGCGATGCCGAACTCGGTGTCCAGCGCGCTGAGCATGCGGGGATGGTGGGTGCCGGGGTTGTGCCCGACCACGAGGACCAATTCGGCGTGGTCGGTGATGTCCTCCAGACTGACGGTGCCCTTGCCGATGCCGATCGCCCGGTTCATTGCGAGGCCGGAGACTCGTGGCACATGTTCGAGCAGTCGGGCAGGTTGTTGGTGCCCAGCCGGCGAGCAAGGAGCCGGTAGAGAAAGGCTGCTTCGTTGCTCGTGCGGCCGGAGGTGTATAAGACGGCGCAGTTGGGGACGGGCAGCTTGCGGAGCGCATCCCGAGCGGGTTGAGCGCGTGCTCCCACGATGTCGGGGTGTGATGTCCGGGTGTAATGCGCGGCACCGGGTTTGAGGTGCATTGGGCTGGTGAGGCGGCCTTGGGCTTCCAGCCAGTGATCACGACCTGTTTGTAAACCTCGATGAGCTTGTGCAGATCCGCCGCGTCGAGGTCCAGGTCGGTCTTTGCGCCTTTCGCCTGCTTGGCGGCGTCCAGGGCGTTCTCGAAATGGTCACCACCGACACCGAGTGCGGTCTTGCCGAACATCTGGATCAGCCGTCGATAGGAGTCGAACGCGAACCGCTCGTTACCGGACTGCAGTGCCAATCCGCGCACCGACTCGTCGTTCAATCCGATGTTGAGGACGGTCTCCATCATGCCCCGCATCGAGAACCGTGCACCCGAGCGGACCGAGACCAGCAGCGGGTCGTCAGACTGCCCCAGTTTCTTATTCATCGTCGCCTCGAGGGCACCCAGGTGGTCATCCACCTGGGTCCGCAGCTCGCAGGGCTCTTGACCGTTGGTCAGATACATCGTGCAAGCCTCGGTGGTGATGGTGAAGCCCGGGGGTACCGGCAGCCCCATCCGCGTCATCTCGGCCAGCTTCGCCCCCTTTCCGCCAAGGAGATCCTTCAAGTCCTTGTGGCCTTCAGCGAACTGGTACACAAACTTCGGCACGGAGGTCTCCTGGCTGCGGATGCATTTGGTGTGGACAGCGGTACGGGGATGCGCAGGTGAGCTCAGCATTCGACGACGTTGAGAGCCAGGCCCCCTCGGGAGGTCTCCTTGTACTTGTCCTTCATGTCCGCGCCGGTCTCGCGCATGGTTTTGATCGCCTTGTCCAGCGAGACATGGTGGACGCCGTCGCCGTAGAGGGCCATGCGTGCTGCCGTGATCGCTTTGATGGCGCCGACCGCGTTGCGTTCGATGCAGGGAATCTGGACCAGGCCGCCGACCGGATCGCAGGTCAGGCCCAGGTTGTGTTCGATGCCGATCTCGGCGGCGTTCTCGACCTGCTCCGGGGTGCCGCCGATGATCTCCGCGAGTCCCCCGGCCGCCATCGCGCAGGCCGAGCCGACCTCGCCCTGGCAGCCCACTTCGGCGCCGGAGATCGACGCACCCTCCTTGAACAGCACGCCGATGGCGCCTGCGGTGAGCAGGAACCGCATGATGGCATCGTCGTCGGCACCGGGCACGAACCGGTCGTAGTAGTGCAGGACGGCCGGGATGATGCCGGCGGCGCCGTTGGTGGGTGCGGTGACCACCCGTCCGCCAGCGGCGTTCTCCTCGTTCACCGCCAGGGCATACAGGGTGACCCACTCCATGGCGCGAAGTGGACCGGTACCGTCGGCGGCCTTCTCCAGGGTCTGTCGCAAGGTGGCCGCTCGGCGCCGCACCTTCAGTCCGCCGGGAAGGACTCCTTCGGCTTCGGTGCCGTTGGTGACGCACTGCTGCATGACGTGCCAGATGTGTAGCAGGCCGTCGCGGACCTGTTCCTCGCTCCGCCAGACGCGCTCGTTGGCCAACATGATGGCGCTGACCGGTAGTCCGGAATCCCTGGTGTGGGCCAAGAGTTCCGCGCCGATACGGAAGGGATAGGGCACGGGCGTCGGGTCCTCGACAATGTGCTTCTCGCCGGCCTCGTCTTCGGTCAGCACGAACCCTCCGCCGACCGAGTAGTAGGTCCGCTGGCTGAGTTCTCGCCCGGCCGCGTCGAGGGCAAGGAACTGCATGGCGTTGGAGTGAAAGGCCAGCCTCTTGCGGCGGTGCAGGACGATGTCGTCGGCGGCCGCGAACGTGATGTCGTGCGTGCCGAGCAGTGCGAGGCGGCCGGAGTCACGGACCTGCTGCACGGTGGGTTCGGCGGCGCGGGGGTCGACCGTGTCCGGCGATTGACCGGTGAGCCCGAGCACGATCGCCTTGACGCTGCCGTGGCCGTGGCCGGTGGCGCCGAGTGAGCCGAACAGCTCGATGTGCAGGCGTGCGACGTCGCCGATCAGGCCGTCGGACTCCAAGGCGGCGACGAACATTCGAGCTGCCCGCATCGGTCCGACGGTGTGCGAGCTGGATGGTCCGATGCCGACCTTGAACAGGTCGAAGACGCTGAGGGTCATCGCAGTTCCCTGCAGGCGTCGATCAGCCAGTCGCCGAAATAGCCGGCGAAGGATGCGCGGACGAGAAGGAGAAAGTCCGAGGCGAGCTCGTCTCGGACGACGATGACGACGCCGGTCTGCGCCAGCAGGGTCTGCACACAGGAGCCGATCGGGGTCACCCTCGGGTGCAGGTCGATGGAGCATCCCCTGGCGAGCACCTCCCGCACCTTGGGACCGGTCAAGGCCACGGCGGTGCGCTGGGCGGACACATCGGTGACCGCGCCGTCCGCGTCGCCGATCGCCTCCCGCAGGGTGTCGCCAAGCGTCTGCTCCTGCCCCCGCTCGGCGATGAGCAACCACTCGTCGGGACCGAGCCAGAGCACGTCGGCCTCACCCAGCCGGGAGGCGGTGCACGGCACCGTGGGCAGCGGGCCGCCGAGAGCCTTGCCGATGGCTGCCGCCGCCGCGGCATCGGGGTCGACCCGCAGATTCAGTTGCGTGCGGAACGGGAGCTCTCGGGCACCGAGGGGAAGCGCAGCGAAGGCGTCGGTGTAGTCGGTAAGTGGGCTCCGGCGGTGCAGGGTGTCAGCCATCGCGGCGGGCTCCTTCCTTGTCGTAGAGGACGGGGTCGGTCACCGTGACGGCGACCAGGTCGCCGTCCTGCCACGCGTGCACGGTCTCACCGATTCGGCCGTGACCACCCTGCAGCAGGGCGAGGGCGAAGGTGCGCTCAAGGGCGGCGCTGCGGTAGCTGGAGGTGACGTGACCCAGCATCGGTACCGGCGGTGCCGAAACCTCCTCGCCGGCGACGAGCTGGGCGCCTTCGGTGAGCAGCGTGTGCGGATCCGCCGGCAGCAGCCCGACCAGCTGCTTCCGATCACCCCGGTTGTTCTCCGCGCGGGCATGCGAACGCTTCCCGATGAAGTCCACCTTCTTCTTCGACACCACCCATCCCATCCCCAGGTCCTGGGGTGTGATCGTGCCGTCGGTGTCCTGGCCGATGATCGGAAAGCCCTTTTCGGCCCGCAGAACGTGCATGGCCTCGGTGCCGTAGGGGGTGATGCCGTAGGGCTCGCCGACAGCGATCAGCGCCTCCCACAGTGCGAGCCCGTCCCAGGCGTTGACGTTCAGTTCGTAGGCGAGTTCACCGGAGAAGCTGATGCGGCAGACCCGGGTGGGGATGCCGGCGACGTCGGTGTCGCGCCAGGTCATGAACGGGAACGCGTCGTTGGCGACGTCGAGGTCCGGTGTCAGGGCAGCGAGTACAGCACGGGATTTCGGGCCGACAAGCGGGATCGTCACCCAGTGCTCGGTGACCGAGGTGCAGCTGACCCGCAGGCTCGGCCATTCGGTTTGGGCGAATTCCTCCATCCAGTCGAGGATCTTCGCCGCGTTGCCCGTGGTGGTGGTCAGCAGGAATTCGCTGTCCGATACTCGGGCCACGGTGCCGTCGTCGATGATCATGCCGTCCATGCCGCACATCACGCCGTAGCGGATGAAGCCAGGTTTCAGGGTGCTCATCATGTTGGTGTAGAGCCGGTCGAGGAACTCGCCGGCGTCGGCTCCCTGCACGTTGATCTTGCCGAGCGTGGAACCGTCCATCAGTGCTACGCCTTCACGGGCGACTCGGCATTCCCGCAACACGGCGGACTCCATGTCCTCGCCCTCGTGCGGGTAGTACCAGGGCCGCTTCCATTGGCCCACGTTCTCGAACAAGGCACCGTGCGTCACATGCCAAGAATGGATCGCCGTGACGCGCACCGGGTCGAAGATCTCGCCGCGATCCCGGCCCGCCAACGCGGCAAAGGACACCGAGGTATACGGCGGCCGAAACGTCGTGGTACCCAGCGTGGCGATCCCGACGCCGAGAGCGTCGGCCACGATGCCGGACGCGATCACCCCGGAGGTCTTGCCCTGGTCGTGCGCGGTACCGATGGTCGTGTAACGCTTGACGAGCTCGACGGAAATGAGCCCGGCGCCGGTCGCGCGCAGGATGTCGGACACCGTCGCGTCACGCTGGAAGTCCACGAACCGCGTACCCGGCGCGGCTTCCTCGCCCGGGTCGGGGACGGCCCACAGGACCAAGCCGGCCCGCTCGGCCGGCCCTTGCGCAGGCCGCGGGACCGGCCCCGCGTCGGAAATCACTGCACCGGCGGGGATACCCAACACGGCGAGGGCCTGCTGCGCCGCCTCCGCGCCGTCGGTGAGGCAGCCGGCCAGGGTGAAGCTGCCCCGGGCGGATCCGGCAACGCGGACACCCGGCAGCTCGGTCTCAGGCACGAACGCACCGAGAGCGGCGTCGTAGCGCAGCTGCCCGCGCGCCTGGCTGTACAGGTGCACGGTCGGGTTCCAACCCCCGGAGACCAGCAACAGCTCGCAGCTGACTTCCTCGGAGGGGCCGAGTACCCCCTCGGAAAGCGTCGCCACCTGCACGCCCGTCACCCGCTCGGCTCCGCTGGTCCCGGTGACCACGGTGCCGGGCCGCACCGGGATGCCACGAGAAGTGCATTGCTCGGACCAGAACGGGGCAGCCGTGGCCCGGGCATCCACAACGCTCACCCGCGCCCCGGCATCGGCGAGGTCGATGGCAGCCGGGTACGCGCTGTCGTTGGTGGTGAACACAACCGCCCTGTGTCCGGCGAGCACCCCGTAGCGGTTGAGGTACGTACGGGCGGCGGAGGCCAACATGATGCCCGGCCGATCGTTGTCGGCGAACACCACCGGCCGCTCGTGCGCCCCGGCCGCGACGACGACCTGCTGGGACCGGATCCGCCACACCCGTTGCCGCGACAGCTCCCGCGGTGCGTCGGCGCCGAGGTGGTCGGTGCGCTTCTCCAGCGCCAAGACGAAGCCGTCCTCGTAATACCCGAAGGCACTGGTGCGCTGCAAGACCCGCACCTCGGGATAACTCGCAAGCTCGGAAACCGCGGCTGCCACCCACTCCAGCGCCGGTGCGCCGTCCAGTTCCTCCCGGGCGCTCAGCAGCGAACCACCCGCTTCGGGCTGGTCATCGACCAGCACCACCCTGGCGCCCGCGCGGGCAGCGGTCAGGGCGGCGGTGAGGCCGGCCGGTCCGGCACCGACCACCAAGACGTCGCAATGGGCGTGCATCGCGTCGTAGCGCGCGGGATCGGGCTCGGCGGCGAGGCACCCCTGACCCGCCAGACCGTGCGCGACCAGGCCGTCGTAGAGCTCGATGGTGGTCGCGGTGAGCATCGGCTCGGGAAACGGCGCGTCGACCTGCACCAGCGCGGTGGCGTCCTCGACCCCGGCCGTCATGATGCCGCGGGGGCGCCCGAAGGTGATGCTCGTCGCGACGCGGTGGACGTCGTTGGCCAGCAGCGCCGAGGCCAGCGTGTCCCTGCGGTGGCCGAGGTAGTCCTTACCGTCGAAGGTGAAACGCAGTTCGGTGCCGCGGTCGATGCGGCCACCGGTGTGCAGACGGGTCATCGCACGATCTCCGGTTTCGGGTCGGTGAGTGTGTAGACGGCCAACAGTTGATGGGTGGCGGTGTCGCGCACCGCGTGGAACCAGCGGCGGCACCCGGCGGTATGCATCCAGCGCTCGGCGAAGGGTCCCTTCGGGTTGGCGCGGAAGAACACGTACTGAGCCCAGTCCACGTCCGAACTCTCGGCCGGGTTCGCGGGGTAGGCGACGTGCGCCTGGCCGCCGTAGTGGAACTCGGCCTCCTCACGCGCCCCGCACCAGGGGCATCCGATCAGCTGCATGACATCTCTCCTAATGGGCCACGGCGGCTGCGCCGTGCTCGTCGACGAGCGCACCGGTGGTGAACCGGTCGAGGGTGAAGGGCGCGTTGTAGGGATGCGGGTCGTCATGGGCGACCGTGTGCGCGAAACACCAGCCGACCCCGGGGGTGGCCTTGAAGCCGCCGGTACCCCACCCGCAGTTGAGATACAGGTTCTCGACCGGGGTCAGGCCGACGATCGGGGACGCGTCCGGCGTGGTGTCGACGATGCCGGCCCAGCTGCGCAGCAGATGAGCCCGCGCGAAGATCGGGAACAGTTCCAGCGCCGCCGCCATCTGCCGCTCGATGATGTGGAACGCGCCCCGCTGGCCGTATCCGTTGAACGAGTCGATACCGGCACCCATCACGAGCTCGCCCTTGTGCGCCTGCGACACGTAGACGTGCACCGCATTGGACATCACCACGGTCGGGTGCACCGGCTCCAGCAGTTCCGACACCAAGGCCTGCAGTGGGTGCGACTGGATCGGCAACGGCAGGCCGACCATCGAGGCCAACACCGAAGAGTGGCCCGACGCCGCAAGGGCGACCTTGCCCGCCTTGATGGCGCCGCGCGTGGTCTGCACACCAACGACCGTGCCGTCGACGACGTCGATGCCGGTGACCTCGCAGTTCTGGATCAGATCCACGCCCAGCTCGCTGGCGCGGCGGGCAAATCCCCAGGCCACATAGTCGTGTTTGGCGATGCCGGCTCGCGGCTGATACGTGGCGCCCAGCACGGGGTAGCGGACGTCGGGGGAGATGTTGACAATCGGGCAGACCGCTTTGACCTGGTGCGGGTCGAGCCATTCCGCGTCGATGCCGTTGAGGCGGTTGGCGTTGACTCGCCGCACCGAGTCCCGCACGTCCTGCAGCGAATGGGCCAGGTTCAGCACGCCCCGTTGGCTGAACAGGATCGGGTACCCGAGGTCCTCCTCCAGCCCCTCCCACAGCTTGAGCGAGTGCTCGTAGATACCTGAGCTCTCGTCCCACAGGTAGTTGGACCGGATGATGGTGGTGTTGCGGGCCATGTTGCCGCCGGCCAGCCAGCCCTTCTCCAGCACCGCTACGTTGGTGATGCCGTGGTTTTTCGCGAGGTAGTACGCGGTCGCCAAACCGTGCCCGCCGCCCCCGACGATGACCACGTCATAGGACGGCTTCGGGTCGGGGTTGCGCCACAGAAAGCTCGGGTGCTCCGGGATGTCCGCGCCTGACGTGGCGGGAAGCGGACGGACGTTGTCGCTCATCAGGAGACTCCGGCCAGGCTTGGATACAGCGGGAAGCGCCCGGTCAGCGTGCTGACCCGCGCTCGCAACTGTGCGGCAGCGCCGTCGTCGAAGGAGGGCAGCAGGGTCGCGGCGATGATGTCGGCGACCTCGGTGAACTCCTCGGCGCCGAAGCCGCGCGCGGCCAGCGCCGGCGTGCCGATGCGGACCCCGGAGGAGACCATCGGCGGGCGGGGATCGAACGGGACCGCGTTGCGGTTGACGGTGATTCCCACCCGGTGCAGTCGATCCTCTGCTTGCTGACCGTTGAGCTCGGAGTTGCGCAGGTCGACCAGGACCAGGTGCACGTCGGTGCCGTGGGTGAGCACGCTGACACCGGCCTCGGTGAGGTCGGGTTGCAGGAGCCGCTCGGCGATGAGCCTCGCCCCGTCCAAGGTTCGTTGCTGTCGATCGGCGAACTCGGGGCCGGCGGCCATCTTGAAGGCGACCGCCTTGGCGGCGATGACATGCTCGAGCGGGCCGCCCTGTTGCCCGGGGAAGACGGCGGAATTGAGCTTCTTGGCCAGCTCGGCGGTCGAGAGAATGACCCCACCGCGCGGACCACCGAGGGTCTTGTGGGTGGTGGTGGTGACGATGTGCGCATGCGGCACGGGGCTGGGGTGCAGTCCGGCCGCGACCAAACCGGCGAAGTGGGCCATGTCCACCATCAGGTAGGCACCCACCCGGTCGGCGATCCGGCGGAACTCGGCGAAATCGAGCTGCCGCGGGTAGGCCGACCAGCCGGCGACAATCAACTTGGGTTGGTGCTCGACCGCCAGGCGCTCGACCTCGGCCATGTCGATCCGGTGATCGGACTCCGCTACGTGGTACGCGACGACGTTGTACAGCTTGCCGGAGAAGTTGAGCCGCATGCCGTGGGTGAGGTGGCCACCGTGGGCCAGATCCAGACCCAAGATCGTGTCACCGGGACTGAGCAGCGCAACCATGGCCGCGGCATTGGCCTGCGCCCCGGAGTGCGGCTGCACGTTGGCGGCCTCAGCACCGAACAGGGCCTTGATCCGGTCGATCGCCAACTGCTCGATCACGTCGACGTGTTCGCAGCCGCCGTAGTAGCGCTTGCCGGGATAGCCCTCGGCGTATTTGTTGGTGAGCACCGAACCTTGGGCCTGCATGACGGCGAGCGGCGCGAAGTTCTCGCTCGCGATCATCTCCAGGGTGCTGCGTTGGCGTTCGAGTTCGGCGTCGATGGCGCTGGCCACTTCCGGGTCGAGGTCGGCGAGCGATTGAGAGAGGACCTCAACGGGTGCGGTCACGGAACCGGAGCTCATCTCGAACCACCTTCGCCTTCTAGAGTATCTCTGATATACCAGTTAATGAGCTAGGGTAGGTCAGTCAGTACGGACGGTCAAGGGGTCGGCGAAGGGCACTGGCAATGACGCAAGCGGTCTTGCAGGAGGAGCGACCCTCGCTCGCCGAACGCGCCTATCTTGTTCTGCGGGACCGGCTGGTCACCTTGGATATTCGACCGGGAACCCCGATCAACGACGAGCATCTCGCCGCAAGCCTCGGCGTCGGCCGGACGCCGATCCGCGAGGCTCTGAAGCGACTGGAGACCGAACGGTTGGTGGTGGCCTACCCGCGGCGGGGCACGTTCGCGACCGAGGTCAACATCACGGACCTGAGCCACATCTCCGAAGTGCGCCAGCACCTCGAACCCGCCGCGGCGGCCGGCGCCGCCCGCAGGGCGACCGCGAGTGATCGCGCGGCGCTGGGGGGGCTGCTCGACGCACTACACCGCAAGAGCGGCGAGCACGGCGATTCCGGGGAACTGATGCGGCTGGACATGTCGGTGCACCGGGCGATCTACGCGGCCACCCACAACCCGTACCTGGAAGAGACCCTGGTGCGATACGACAACCTGGCCACCCGGATCTGGTGCCTGTTCCTCGACCGCTTGCCGGACCTCGCCGGGCATGTGGGGGAACACAGCCCGCTGCTGCAGGCAATCGTCGGCGGAGAGCCGGACAAGGCCGCCCAACTGTCGGCGGACCATGTGGCTCATTTCGAGCAGGCCATCCGTGCGGCAATCTGAGCGGAGTCGCTCGGACCGAGGTCGGCGAAGCCTCCATGGACCCCGATCGGTCGACACTGCTCCGCGCGCGGAGTGGCAGTGTCGAGTCACCGTCGACCCTCTGCACGGTGCCGCGTCGCCGGAGCAGGTGGTTCGGGCGCTGGCGGACGTCGAGGGGCTGGTGTGCCTGTGGGGTGACTGGGCCGACGGTAGCGCGGTGATCACCTGGGCTCCGCAGTTCGTCGTCACCGACGCGGCCGCGCTCGCCACTGGGCCGCAGGTGATCGGTGTGCAGGACGACGGCGTGGTGGCCGGTGGCTGGTTCGGGCGGCTCGGCTATGACGCGGCCACCACCCGGCTGGCGTTTCACGATCACGTCCTGCGCCGCCACGATGGCCACTGGACCTTCGAGGAGCTGCACAGCGAGGACCGATCCACTGCCCTTGCCGCCGCCCGGATCCTGGCCGAACGCGTGACGCGCGGCGGCGCCCTACCGTCTGTCCCCGCGCGCATCGGGACGTTCAGCGCGGCGGACCCGTCGCTGCATCTCGCGGCAACCGAGCACGCTATCGAGCTGGTCCGCGCCGGAGAGCTGTACCAGGTCAACGTCTGCACCCGACTGTCCGCGCCGTGGCGGGGGGACCCCGCCGTGCTGTTCACCGAGGCCGCCGCAGGATTACACCCCGCCTACGGCGCCCTGCTCGTGGGCGGTGAGCGGGCGGTGGTGAGCCTGAGCCCGGAACTGTTCCTGCGCCGCCGCGGCCGTGAGGTCCGCACGGCGCCGATCAAGGGCACCTTGCCGCGCGGCGGGGACGACGCCAACGCCGCAGCGCTTCGTCGGTCGTCGAAGGACGTCGCCGAGAACGTGATGATTGTCGACCTGATGCGCAATGACCTCGGCCGGGTGTGCCTGCCCGGTAGCGTGCGGGTCCCCGAGCTGCTCGTGGTACAGCCGCATCCGGGGGTTTGGCACCTGGTGTCGACGGTGCTGGGCCACCTGCGCGACGACGTCGACGACGGCGACCTGATGCAGGCCACCTTTCCTCCCGGGTCGGTGACCGGAGCCCCGAAGCTCCGCGCGATGGAGGCGATCGACGCGCTGGAACAGCATGCCCGTGGCGTCTACACCGGCGCGATCGGGTTCGCAAGCCCCTGCTGGGGGTTGGAACTCAGCGTCGCGATCCGTACTTTCGAGGTCGGCGCAGACCTGGTCGAACTCGGCGTCGGGGGTGGCATCACCGCGGACAGTGTGCCGATGCTCGAGTGGCACGAGTGCCTGCACAAGGCTGCACCGCTGGTGGGCGTGGTCGGGGCGCGGCTGGATCCGGCGCTTGCTGCTCCGCCGGCCGTGCCGAACGGGGAGCAGTTCGCTGGTGGGCTGACGGAGACGATCCTCGTGCTGGACGGTATGCCCGTGCGGACCGCGGACCACCTGGCTCGGCTCGACCGCTCGTGCCGCGAGCTCTACGGGACCGGTATCCGCTGTTCGGAAGTGGCCGCGGAGGCTGCGGAGCGGGCTCGCGGTTCGGCTGCTCGGGCGCTCGTGCGGGTGCTCGTGCGGCCCGCGGCGGATGGACTGACGGTGCGGGTAAGCGCGGCAGCGGCGCCAGTGGACTCCCGTGCGGGTGCTGCGCGTGCGGTGTTGCGTTCGCCGGGTTCGTGGCGGCACAGCTGGGCCGATCGTCCACAGGTCTCGGAGCTCGAGTCCGCATCCGAGGCCACGCCGCTGTTCGTTGCCGCGGACGGGACGGTGCTCGAGACCGGCAGCGGCAATGTGTTTCTGCTGCTCGACGACGGGACGCTGGTCACGCCCCCGCTGCGCGAAGACCTGCTACCCGGCATCACCCGTCGCGCGCTGCTCGACCTCGCCCGGGACCAGGGGCGCCCGACGCAGTTGCGCGCATTCGGTATCGGCGAGCTTCCGACCGCCGCCGCGGTGTTCTGGACCAGCAGCATCGGTGGCGTCACCGCGATCACCGACGTCGACCGCGTGCCGCTGCGCCGGGCGGATGAGCTGCTTGGGGAATTCAGCCGTGCGCTGGGATTCGGCCGGTAGTGCTGGGTTGCCCGCAGAGAGAGTCAGGGGCCGCGGTCGAGCCAGTCCTGCAGATGCGGCGCCTCGGCTCCGATTGTGGTGTCCGCGCCGTGCCCGGTATGCACGACGGTCTCCGGCGGCAGGGTCAGGAGCTTGACCCTGATCGACTCGACGATGGTCGGGAAGTCGCTGAACGAGCGTCCTGTCGCCCCGGGACCGCCGTTGAAGAGCGTGTCGCCGGTGAAGACCACGCCCAGTGCGGGTACGTGGAAGCTGCAGGCGCCGGGCGCGTGTCCCGGCGTGTGGAGTACGTGAAGCTGCGTGCCGACGACCGTGAGGACGTCGCCGTCGGCGAGTTCGTTGTCGGGTGCAGCCGGATAGACGCGGTCCCAAAGCATCCGGTCGCCAGGGTGCAGGTAGGACGGTCCTCGGGTTGCGGCGAAGAGCGCACCGGCCGCGCCGATGTGGTCGTCGTGTCCGTGCGTGAGCAGGACCGCGAGGACTCTGCGATTGGCAATTGCCTCGATGATCGGACGTGCGGTGTGGGCCGCGTCGATGACCACGCACTCCTCGTCGTCACCCACGATCCAGACGTTGTTCTCGACCTCCCATGTCCCGCCGTCGAGGTTGAATGTGCCCGAGGTCACGACCTTGTCGACGCGCAGCTCACCGGTCATAGCTGGACCACCGAGCGCAGGACCTCGCCCTTGCGCATCTTGTCGAATGCCGCCTCGATGTCGTCGAGCCCGATCTTCTCGGAGACGAAGGCGCCGAGGTCGAATCGTCCCTGACGATAGAGATCCACCAGCATCGGGAAGTCGCGACCAGGCAGGCAGTCGCCGTACCAGGCTGACTTCAGTGCGCCCCCACGGCCGAAGATCTCGATCAGCGGCAAGGTCACCTGCAGGTCAGGGGTCGGCACACCCACCAGGACCACGGTGCCGGCCAGGTCCCTGGCGTAAAAGGCCTGCTCGAAGGTCTCCGGACGCCCGACCGCCTCCACCACGACGTCGGCACCGAACCCGCCGGTGATCTCGCGGATCGTCTCGACCGGGTCCCGCTCCGTGCTGTTAACAGTGTGGGTAGCCCCGAAGTCGGTGGCCCACGCGAGTTTGCGGTCGTCGACGTCCACGGCGATGATCGTCGTTGCCCCGGCGAGCTTGGCGCCCGCGATGGCCGCATTGCCGACGCCTCCGCAACCGATCACGGCAACGGAGTCGCCGCGGCTGACCCCACCGGTGTTGACTGCGGCACCGAAGCCGGCCATGACCCCGCAGCCGAGCAGGCCCACTGCGGCGGCATCGGCCTCGGCATCGACCTTGGTGCACTGACCGGCCGCGACCAGGGTCTTCTCGATGAACGCGCCGATGCCCAGGGCTGGGGACAGCTCGGTGCCGTCGGTCAGGGTCATCTTCTGGGTCGCGTTGTGGGTGTCGAAGCAGTACTGCGGCTTGCCTTTTCTGCAGGCCCGGCACTGGCCGCACACCGCGCGCCAGTTCAGAATCACGAAGTCGCCGGGAGAAATCTCGGTGACGCCGTCGCCGACCGCATCAACCACGCCCGCGGCCTCGTGGCCGAGCAGGAACGGGAACTCGTCGTTGATGCCGCCCTCGCGGTAGTGCACGTCGGTGTGGCACACCCCGCACGCCTCGATCCGAACCACAGCTTCGCCCGGCCCCGGGTCGGGGACCACGACGTCCACGAGCTCAACCGGGGCGCCCTTGACGCGCGCGACGACTCCCTTGACGGTGCTTGGCATTCCGATTCCTCCAGCGATGACGATAGTGATCAATTGCGATCGCGCTCTGAGTCAGCGGAAGACGATGGTGCGGTTCTGGCCCAGCAGGACCCGGTGGTCGCTGTGCAACGCCACCGCGCGGGCAAGGACCTGGACCTCCACGTCGCGACCGGCAGCAACCATCTCATCCGGCTCGACAGAGTGTTCCACCCGCGCCACGTCCTGCTCGATGATCGGTCCCTCATCGAGGTCTGGAGTGACGTAGTGCGCGGTCGCACCGATGAGCTTGACCCCTCGCGCATGCGCCTGGTGATAGGGCTTGGCGCCCTTGAAACTCGGCAGGAACGAATGGTGGATGTTGATCGCCCGACCTTCGAGTTTCGTGCACAGATCATTGGACAACACCTGCATGTAGCGGGCAAGCACCACCACGTCGACGTCGAGGGTGTCCACGAGCTCGAGCAGCCGGGCCTCGGCCGCAGGCTTGGTCTCCGCCGTGACCGGGATGTGGTGAAAGGGCACGCCATGCGCCTGAGCCAGGGGCTCGAAATCACGGTGGTTGGAGACGATGGCGGGGATCTCCACGTTCAGCGCACCGATCTGCGTGCGGAACAGCAGGTCGTTGAGGCAGTGTCCCAAGCGCGAGACCATCAGGAGGGTGCGGGTCGGGATTCCCGCGTCATGGATCTGCCAGGACATCTGGAAGGCCTCGGCCACGCGGGCGAAGTCGGCGCGCAGCTCGGCAAGGTTGCTGTTCTCCAGCCTGAACTGCACACGCATGAAGAACCGGTCGGTCAGGCGGTCGTCGAACTGCTGGCTCTGGCTGATATTACCGCCCTGCTGCACGAGGAAGCTGCTCACGGCGTAGACGAGTCCCGGGGTATCCGGGCAGGACAGCGTGAGGACGTATTCGCGTCCGGCGGCGGGACGAGGCGACATGGATCCTCCAACTGATGCGTATTACACAACCCGACGAGTGATACGCAACAGCGTCGCTCATCGCGGGGGGAAGGTCAAGGGGTCCGATCACGTGCCGGCGATCGCGGCGCCCACAGGACTCCGGCAGGTGGCGGAGGAGCGTCAATCTGGCGCGAGGTCTTGACACGCGCGGCGGCGACACCCACCCTGTTGCAGCAGAAGCATTAGATTGCGCGATAAGCAACACTAAGGTGCACCGGCGGGCGTTGCCTGCCTGCCCCAGATGCGGAGGCCCAGGAGTGCCAGAACTCTACGTGGACGGCGAATGGAGTGATCCCGTCGCCGGGAATTGCCGGGAGATTCGATGTCCGGCAGACCGGAGTTTCGTCGCGAGCGTTTCCGAGGCGGGTCGCGCAGACACCCTGAGGGCGATCGCGGCGGCGCGGCGAGCCTTTGACACCGGCCCATGGCCGGGGACCGCCGAAGGCGAGCGCGGCCAACTACTGCTTCGGGTGGCCGGGTTGCTGGCGCGTGACAGGGCGGATTTCGCCCGCGCGGAGAGCCTCGACACGGGCAAGCGGCTGCTCGAGGCCGAGTACGACGTGGACGACGTCATCGGCTGCTTCCGCTATTACGCGGGCATCGCCGGAAGCGACGCGGGCCGCGTCGTCGACACCGGCCGCGACGACGCGATCAGCCGCGTGGTGCATGAACCGGTAGGGGTTTGCGGCCTCATCACGCCGTGGAACTACCCCTTGCTGCAGACCTCGTGGAAGGTCGCCCCCGCATTGTTGGCCGGTAACACCTTCGTACTCAAGCCCAGTGAGCTCACGCCATCGACGGCCATCTTGCTGATGGGCACCCTGGCGGAAGCGGGACTCCCGCCGGGTGTCGCCAACTTGGTCCTCGGGGCTGGCGCCGAGGTGGGTGCGCCGCTCGCCGAGCACCCCGACGTCGACCTTGTGTCGTTCACCGGTGGGCTGGAGACCGGACGATGGATCATGGCGACTGCTGCGCAGAGCGTCAAGAAGGTCGCACTGGAGCTCGGCGGCAAGAACCCCAATGTCGTCTTCGCCGACGCCGACTTCGAGACCGCCGTCGACTTCGCGCTCACCGCGGTGTTCCTGCACTCCGGGCAGGTCTGCTCGGCCGGAACGCGGTTGATCGTCCAGGACAAGGTGCACGACCGCTTCGTGGACGAGGTGGTCCGCCGTGCCAACACGATTCGCCTCGGTGGTCCCTTCGATAAGGACGCGGAGACGGGCGCACTGATCTCGGCCGCGCACCTGCAAAAGGTAGCGAGCTTCGTGAAGGCCGGTGTCGCCGAGGGCGCGGTGCTGCGTTGCGGCGGATTCTGGGCCGACACCGGCGTCCTGGCGGATGGCTACTTCTTTCCGCCGACAGTGCTCGATGAGTGCCACAGTGCGATGCGCGTCGTCCAGGAGGAGTCCTTCGGTCCGGTGTTGACCGTCGAGCGATTCACCGACGAGGCAGACGCCGTGCGTATCGCGAACGACACCACCTACGGCCTCGCCGGGGCGGTGTGGACCCAGGACGCCGGCAAGGCGCAGCGAGTGGCGCAGCGGCTGCGACACGGCACGATCTGGATCAACGACTACCACCCCTACGTCCCACAGGCGGAATGGGGCGGATTCAAGCAATCCGGAGTCGGCCGCGAACTCGGCCACGCCGGCCTCGCCGAATACCGCGAAACAAAGCACATCTGGCAGAACATCCGCCCGCAGGCGCAGAGCTGGTTCAGCGGATGAGCAGCCCATCGAAGTTCATCCCGGAGAACCCAGGAGCGACCAACGTGACAACGAGCACCCACAGCAAGGTCCTCGAAACGGAGTCGAATGCGGCGCCAACTGCGGGCGGCGAGGACGGGCCAGCGCCGCTGATCTCGGTTAAGAACCTGTGGAAGGTCTATGGGAACAAAGCCGGCGATGTGCCGGGGTCCGATGAGCTCAGCGCTCTGCCACGCCAGGAGCTGAAGGAACGCACCGGCTGCGTGGCGGCGGTCTGCGACCTCAGCTTCGACGTGGCACCGGGCGAGGTCTTCGTCGTCATGGGCTTGTCGGGTTCGGGGAAGTCAACTCTGGTGCGGTGCCTGACGCGGCTCATCGAGCCCACCGCAGGAAACGTGCTGTTCAAGGGTGAGAACATCCTCGAGGCCGACGAGAAGTCGCTGCGCGAACTGCGTCGGCACAGTATTTCTATGGTCTTCCAGCACTTCGGCCTGCTGCCGCATCGGCGGGTGGCTGACAATGTGTCCTACGGTCTGGAAATTCGCGGGACGGGCAAGCGCGAGCGGGCCAGGCGGGCCGCGGACGTCATCGACCTCGTGGGGCTATCGGGCTACGAGAATTCCTTCCCCGACCAGCTCTCCGGCGGTATGCAGCAACGTGTGGGGGTGGCCAGAGCCCTCGCAGGCGACCCCGAGGTATTGCTGTTCGACGAGCCGTTCTCGGCGCTGGACCCGCTGATCCGCCGCGACATGCAGAACGAAGTCATCCGGCTGCACCATGAGGTCGGCAAGACCATGGTCTTCGTTACGCATGACCTCTCCGAAGCGCTCAAGCTGGGGGACCGGATCCTGATCATGCGCGATGGCCGGCTGGTGCAGATCGGCACCGGCGCCGAGCTTGTCGGCGCCCCGGCCGACGACTACGTGCGGGACTTCGTGCGTGAGGTGCCGCGCTCGCACGTCCTCACGCTGCGCTGGATCCTGCGACCGGTGCATCCCGACGATCAGCTGGATGGCCCGGAGTTCGGTCCGGACGTGGTGGTCCGCGACGCGGTCCGCGCGGTGCTCGAAGCCGAACGTCCGATCAAGGTTGTGCAGGACGGTCGCCTGCTGGGCGTCGTGGGTAATGCCGAGATCCTTGCGGTGGTCGCGGAGTCATGACAGCGATCGCCGCCCTGCGACCCGAGTTCCGCCGCCCGACCCGGGGCGTGCTCATCGCCGGAATTCTGCTCGCCTGGCTGCTCGGGTTCACGCTGCTGCGTGGCCAGGACACGTTGAACCTGGCCACCGCCGACGTCAACGCGCTGCACACCGGGCTCAACCACCTCAATGACGCGGTCGGCGCGAATCGGGACAGCAACCCGCTGTTCCTGTACTTCTTCAACGAGATCCGGCTCGTGATCGATCAGTTGACGACGTTCATCTCCGGCCTGGTGTCCCAGCCGGCGTACGGCCGTCCGCTCCCGCTGATCGGGTGGTTGGGCGTGGTCGTCCTGTTCGGTTACGGATCCTGGGCTCTGGGCAACTTCAAAGTCGCCTTGCTGGCGGTGGCCGGCTTCACCTTCATGGGTCTGCAGGGGCTGTGGCAGGAAAGCATGGACACCCTGGCACTGACCCTGTCGGCAGTGCTGGTGGCCTTGCTGATCGGCATACCGCTCGGGATCTGGGCGGGCTTGTCCGACCGGGTGAACCGGATCGTGACCCCGGTGCTGGACTTCATGCAGACGATGCCGACCTTCGTCTACCTGGCGCCATTGACGCTGATCTTCCTGATCGGTCCGGCGTCGGCGGTCATCGCCACCCTGATCTACGCGGCGCCGCCGGTCATCCGCATCGCGGCGCACGGTATCCGGCAAGTACCTCAGGACACGCTCGAGGCCGCGGAGTCGATCGGGACGACCCGCGTGCAGATGTTGCGCAAGGTGCTGCTGCCGATGGCCAAGCGCACCATTGTGATCGGTATCAACCAGACCATCATGGCCGCCCTGTCCATGGTGGTGATCGCCGCTTTGATCGATGCGCCGGGTCTGGGCCAGGTCGTGCTGCGCTCGCTGCAGTCGCTGGACGTGGGGACCGCGTTCAACGCCGGCCTGTCGATCGTCATCATGGCCATTGTCTTCGACCGCGTGACCACCGCGGCGAGTGTCCGGGTGGAGACGGCCCGACGCCATGTCGGCAGCCTCTCGGCCAAGTTGCGCAGATCCGGCCTGATCGTCGGCGGAATCGGTACCGCAATCTGCATCTACCTGTCCTACACCTTCCTCTGGGCCGCCGAGTTCCCCACGGCCATCGACCTGGGCAGCCCCATCAGCCGGTTCACCTCCCAGGTGACCGACTGGGTGCAGCTGCACCTGAGCGCACTGACCAACGGCTTCAAGGACGTCGTCACCAACCACGTCCTCAACCCGTTCCAGAGCCTGCTCACCAGCTCGCCATGGTGGTTGCTCGGTCTGGTGTTCGTCGCGCTCGCCGCCGTGGTCGGCGGGGTTCGGGCAGCGCTGGCCACGGCAGTCTTTCTCGCCCTGATCATCGCCACCGGATTGTGGTCCGATGCCATGATCACCCTGGCCGCGACGCTGCTGGCCACCATCGTGGTGCTGGCCCTGGGGTTGGTCTTCGGTGTGTGGATGGGCCGGAGCACACGGGCGGACAGCCTGATCCGCCCGCTCCTCGACGCGGCGCAGACGATGCCTTCCTTTGTCTATCTCGTGCCGTTCGTAGCCCTGTTCGCTGCCAGTCGCTTCACCGGGATCGCTGCCGCGGTGGTCTACGCCTCACCCGTCGCCATCAAGATCATCGCCGACGGGATCGCGGGCGTATCTGCGCCCACGGTCGAGGCGGCGACGGCGGCAGGCTCCAGCACCTGGCAGATCATCACCAAAGTCCAACTGCCGATGTCCCGGCGCACGCTGGCCCTGGCCACCAACCAAGGCCTGATCTACGTCCTGTCCATGGTGGTGGTCGGCGGCCTGGTCGGCGGCGGGGCCCTCGGCTACGACGTGGTGGCCGGATTCCGCCAGATTTCCCTGTTCGGCAAGGGGCTGGCCGCTGGGCTGGCGATCGTGCTGCTCGGCATCATGCTCGACCGACTGACGCAGGCGGTCGCCCGGCGCGCCGAATCGCGGACCGAGCACGCCCGCTCCTAGACCCGCACCGCGTCGCCCGTCCCTGGGCGCACAACCGCACCCCATCGACCTCCACCGTTCGACTCAGCGAAAGGGCACGACAGCATGAAGCACAATCGGATCCGATCAAGAATGGGCAGGTCCGCCCGCTCCCGAGCGGCAGTCGGCGTCGCCGCCGCCTTGTCGCTCGCCCTCGCGCTGAGTGCCTGCGGCGGCGCGAAGGTGGGCGACAACTCGGCCGGGGGCTCAGCCGCCGGCGGCTCGGGCGGCAAATGCGGCACGGTCAACATGGCTGTCAACGCCTGGGTCGGCTACGAAGCGGATGCGGCAGTGGTGGGCTACGTCGCCAAGAACAAACTCGGCTGCAACGTCGTCAACAAGAACCTCGACGAGCAGGTGTCGTGGCAGGGCTTCAGCACCGGTGAGGTCGACGCGATCCTGGAGAACTGGGGCCATCCCGACCTGACCCAGAAATACATCACCGAGCAGAAGGTCGCCCAGGACGCCGGGCCCACCAACTTGGTCGGCAATATCGGCTGGTACGTCACACCGTCCTTGGCCAAGGAGCATCCCGACATCCTGGACTGGCACAACCTCAACAAGTACGCCGACCTGTTCAAGACGTCCGAGTCCGGCGACAAAGGTCAGCTCCTGGATGGTGACCCCGGTTTCGTCACCAATGACGCCGCACTGGTGAAGAATCTGAACCTGAACTACAAGGTGGTCTACGCCGGTTCCGAGGCCGCCCTGATCACCAGCTTCCGGCAGGCAGCGCAGGCCAACAAGCCGATGATCGGCTACTTCTACGCACCCCAGTGGTTTCTCTCCGAGGTGCCGCTGGTCAAGGTGAACCTGCCGCCGTATACGCCGGGCTGTGACGCGGTCCCGGACAAGATCGCCTGTGACTACCCGACATACGACCTGAACAAGGTGGTCAGCACGAAGTTCGCGACGTCGGGCAGCCCGGCCTACAACTTGGTAAAGAACTTCAAGTGGAGCAACGCCGACCAGAACCAGGTCGCCAAGTACATCGCCGAGGACAAGATGTCGGACACGGCTGCCGCCAAGAAGTGGGTGGACGCCAACCCGGACAAGGTCAAGGCCTGGATGGCCGGCTGACGGCCCGTTCGACTCTCGTGCCCGGCTCGGCGGCCCTTGGTCTGCCGAGCCGGGCACGCCGCTGCGTGGGCCCCCCTTCCGGTGCCGGCAAGCGGTGGTGCACAGGTCTTGACAGGGAACCGAGCATCCTTCACGATTGTTGCGAAAGGCGCATCGTGTTGCGTCAAATGTGACGGTGGAGGTTGATATGACGGGTCCCAGAGTGGTCATCATCGGGGCAGGCGTGGTCGGCGCGGCGCTGGTCGACGAGCTCACCATGCGCGGCTGGGACGACGTCACGATCGTGGACCAGGGCGATCTGCCCGCCCCGGGCGGATCGACCTCGCACGCGCCCGGCCTGGTGTTCCAGGCGAGTGGTTCCAAGGCCATGACGGAGCTGGCGCGCTACACGGTTGAGAAGCTCTGCTCCCTCGAGGTCGACGGTGATCCCTGTTTCCTGCAGGTGGGTGGTCTCGAGGTGGCCACCACACCCGAGCGGGTCGACGAGCTGTACCGTCGGCACGGCTGGCTGGCCGCCTGGGGAGTGCAGTCCCGGCTACTCGACGCGGCGGAGACCGCGGCGATGTACCCGCTGCTCGACCCGGATGTCGTCCTCGCCGGGCTGCACATCCCCACCGACGGCCTCGCCAAGGCCGTCAACGCCGTCGACGCCCAGACGCGACGGGCGGCCTCGCGAGGTGCACGTCTGCTGCCCCGCCACGAAGTCCTCGATATCACCGTCACCGACGGCGCGGTGAGCGCGGTGGTGACCGACCGGGGCGAGATTCCGGCGGACATCGTGGTGTGCTGCGCCGGCATCTGGGGCCCGGTGATCGCCGCCAAGGTGGGCATGCGGCTCCCGCTGACACCGCTGGCACACCAGCTCGCGCAGACCTCTGCCGTGCCGGCACTGGCGGGACGGACCGAGGAGGCGGTGTTGCCGATCCTGCGCCACCAGGACCAGGACCTGTACTACCGCGAGCAATTCGACACCCTCGCCGTCGGCTACTACGGGCACCGGCCGATGCCGATCCGGGCGCAGAGCATCGCCCGTCTCGACGAGTCTCCCGCGATGCCCTCCGTCCTGGAATTCACCGCGGACGACTTCGACGAGGCGTGGAAACAGACTCAGCTCCTCTTGCCGTCCACGCGCGAGACCAAGATAGAGGAAGGCATTAACGGGCTGTTCTCCTTCACCACCGACAACATGCCCCTGATCGGCGAATCTCCGGACGTCGCCGGCTTCTGGGTGGCCGAGGCGGTCTGGGTCACCCACTCCGCCGGTGTCGGTCGCGCTGTGGCCGAGCTCCTCGTCGACGGCTATTGCTCGAGCTTCGACCTCCACGAGTGCGACGTGAATCGCTTCGAAGAACACCAGGTCTCGCCGGAATACGTCCTGGCGCGGGACTGTCAGAACTTCGTCGAGGTGTATGACATCCTGCATCCCCTGCAGCCGACCGGGGCGCCTCGGCCCATCCGCACGAGCCCGTTCTACGAGCGCCAACAGGCGCTCGGCGGTGAGTTTCTGGAGGCCTCGGGTTGGGAGCGCCCGCAGTGGTATGCGGCCAACGCGGGCCTTGTGGACGGTAGGGACATCCCGACCCCGAACGCGTGGGCCGCGCGGTACTGGTCGCCGATCGTTGCGGCCGAGGCCCAGGCCACCCGTGAGTCTGTCGCGATGTACGACATGACCGCGCTCAAGCGCCTCGAGGTCACCGGCCCTGGCGCCGCGGGCTTCCTCAACGGACTGGTCACCGGCAACGTCGACAAGTCGGTCGGGTCGGTCACCTACTGCCTCGTTCTCGACGTCGACGGTGGGATCCGCAGTGACGTCACCGTGGCCCGGCTGGCAGTCGACCGGTTCCAGGTCGGCGCCAACGGCAACGTGGACCTGGACTGGTTCCGCCGGCACCTGCCCGCCGACGGCACTGCCCAGGTCCGCGATATCACCGCGGGCACCTGTTGCATCGGCCTGTGGGGTCCGAAGGCACGCGAGCTGATCCAGCCCCTGACCGACACCGGCTTCGGCAAAGAAGCCCTGAAATACTTCCGGGCCACCGCGGCCTTCATCGGCACAGTCCCGGTGACGGCCATGCGGCTGTCCTACGTCGGCGAGCTCGGCTGGGAGCTCTACACCACCGCCGACCATGGCCAGAAGCTGTGGGACCTACTCTGGGAGGCCGGACAGCAGCACGGCGTCATCGCGGCCGGCCGGGGCGCGTTCTCGAGTCTGCGCCTGGAGAAGGGCTACCGCTCCTTCGGGGCGGACATGACCAATGAGCATGACCCCTATGCGGCCGGGCTCGGCTTCGCGGTGAAGCTGGACAAGGGAGATTTCATCGGCCGCACCGCGCTGATCGCGCGTAAGGACGCAGCGACCCGCCGGCTCACCTGCCTGACCTTGCCCGATGCCGGCGCGGTGGTGGTCGGCAAGGAGCCGGTATACGACGGAGACGGGTGCGTGGGGTATGTCACCAGCGCGGCCTACGGCTACACCATCGGCAAGGGAATCGCCTATGCCTGGCTGCCGACCGAACTGAGCGAAGTGGGAACTGCGGTCGAGATCGGCTATTTCGATCGACGCGTACGCGCCGTGGTGACCGCCGAGCCGCTGTTCGACCCGGCCATGCGACGTCTGCGCGGGTAACCCGCACCATGGCACCCGCCACACTCAGCGAGCAGCTCGGCGCGCTCGCCGACGTCGAGGCCGAGCTGAACCAGCGCTGGCCGGAGACCAAGATCGATCCGACGATGCGCCGGATGACCGCCCTCATGGACGTGCTTGGTTCGCCACAACGCGCCTATCCCGCCGTGCACATCGCCGGAACCAACGGCAAGACCTCGGTCACCCGAATGATCGATGCCTTGTTCACCCGCCTGCAACTGCGCACCGGTCGGATGACCAGCCCGCACCTGCAGTCGGTCACCGAACGAATCAGCATCGACAACGAACCGATCAGCCCCGAGGGCTATGTCGCGACGTTCAGCGACATTGCCCCATCCATCCGAATGGTGGACGAGCAGTCGAGGGCTGATGGCGGCCCGGCGATGAGCAAGTTCGAGGTGCTCACCGCGATGGGCTTCGCTGCCTTCGCCGATGCTCGGGTGGATGTGGCCGTCGTCGAGGTCGGACTCGGTGGGACGTGGGACTCGACCAACGTCATCGACGGGCAGGTAGCGGTAATCACCCCGATCGCCACCGACCACGTCGACTACCTCGGTAGCGAGATCGTCGGCATCGCGCAGGCCAAGGCTGGCATCATCAAGGCCGACTCCACGGTGGTCCTCGCCGAGCAGCCCCCCGAGATCACCGAGGCGGTGCTGCGCCGCTGCATCGAGGTCGAGGCCGCGGTGGCGCGGGAAGGCGCGGAGTTCGCCGTGCTCGGACGGCAGTTGGCCGTGGGTGGTCAGCAGCTGCGGCTGCGAGGACTCGGCGGGGTCTACGACGACATTTTCCTGCCGCTGCACGGTGCACACCAGGCCCACAACGCCGTTCTCGCTCTCGCTGCGGTGGAGGCGTTCATCGGTGCGGGCCCGCAGCTCGACGTCGACGCGGTGCGGGAAGCCTTCGCCGCAGTCACCACGCCGGGACGGCTGGAGCGCATGCGCAATGCCCCGGCCGTGTTCATCGACGCCGCGCACAACCCGCACGGGGCGCAAGCACTCGCGGCCACGATCGGGGCGGAGTTCGACTTCCGCAAGCTGGTCGGTGTGGTCGCGGTGATGGCCGACAAGGACGCAGCCGGGCTACTCGCGGCGCTGGAGCCGGTGTTCGATGAGCTGGTGATCACCCAGAACGGCTCCCCGCGGGCGATGGCCGTCGAGGAGCTGGCCGAGCTCGCCGCCGCCCACGTCGGCCACGGACGCGTGCTGGTCGCGCCGAGCCTGGCCGACGCGCTGAAGGCAGCCATCGCCATGGCGGAGGACGTCACCGGGCTCGGTGAGTCGGTGTCGGGCGCGGGGGTGATCGTTACCGGCTCGGTGGTCACCGCGGCGGAGGCCCGGACACTGCTCAGGCCAGGTGGCCCATGCGGCGACTGATACGGACGGCGGCAGTTTTGAGTACACCGCTGACTTCCTGGATCCGATCGGGCACCAGTCGATAGGCCGGCCCAGAAGCACTCACCGATCCCACGACGACTCCGGTGTGGTCACGGACGGGAACCGCCACGCCATTCAGGCCGACTTCATACTCCTCGAACGTCGCCGCGTAGCCGTCCAGCTCCACCTGTTCGAGCTGGGCCTGCAGGGCCGCTCGTGAGGTGACGGTGAATTCGGTCAGGGGAGGCTGCCCGGACGCGTCGAGCACCTGCTCGCACTGTTCCGCATCGAGGTAGGCCAGCAGCACCTTGCCGCTGGATGTGGCGTGCAATGGAGTGAGCTGCCCCGTCCAGTTCTGGGCCGAGACGGAGGAGGGCCCCCTGGCCTCGGCCACGTTCACTGCGTAATGCTCCCGGATCACCGCCAGGTCGACAGTCTCACCCAGTTGCGCCGCCAGCTCGTCGAGGACCGGTCCGGCCTGCTTGACAAGGTCCAAGCGCACGGGCATGGCGCTCGCGAGGCGCAGTATGCCGAATCCGAGCTGGTACTTGCCCCGGTCGTGGTTCTGCTCGACCAGGCCTCGTTCTTCCAGTGCGGCCAGCAGGCGGAATGCGGTCGATTTGTGTACCTCGAGATCTGCGGCGACGTCGCTGACCCCCGACCCGCCGGTGCGGGCGAGAATTTCCAGGACCCGTACGGCTCTGTCAACCGATTGCACCCCGGTGCTGGTCTCACCGGTCGCTGTGGCACCGTTTGCTGTCGTGTTGCCCATGGCGCAACTATAACCAATCGAGAAGTTGCGGATGGCGAAGTCTAGTGCGTTATTCGACACACCGGTAAGGTGCTGGGCACCGCTCTTCGACAACTATCCTGCTCATCCCCCGGAGGAACCATGGCGCCCGCTCAGTACGACTTTGTCATCGTCGGAGGCGGCTCGGCCGGCTGCGCGCTGGCGAACCGGCTCTCGGCCGACCCGAACAACAAGGTCCTTGTCCTGGAGGCGGGGCGCAACGACTCCCTGTGGGATGTGTTCATCCACATGCCTGCCGCCCTGCCGTTTCCCATTGGCAGCCGGTTCTATGACTGGAAGTACGAGTCCGAACCCGAGCCGCACATGAACGGCCGCACGGTCTACCACGCTCGTGGCAAGGTGCTCGGCGGCTCCAGCAGCATCAACGGGATGATCTTCCAACGCGGCAACCCGTTGGACTACGAGCGTTGGGCGGCGGACACGGGCATGCAGACCTGGGACTATGCCCACTGTTTGCCCTACTTCAACCGCATGGAGAACTGCCTCGCGGCTGACCCCGACGATCCGCTCCGCGGTCACGACGGGCCGCTGGCCCTCGAGCGCGGGCCGGCGACGAATCCGCTCTTCGAAGCCTTTTTTTCCGCAGCGGAACAGGCCGGCTATCCGCGGACGGACGATGTCAACGGCTACCGCCAAGAGGGTTTCGCCCGCTTCGACCGCAACGTTCGCAAGGGTCGTCGGCTCTCGGCCGCGCGCGCCTATCTGCACCCCGTCATGGGCCGACCTAACTTGACGGTCATTACCAGGGCCTTCGTCTCCAGGGTGCTCTTCGAAGGCCGGACGGCCGTGGGGGTGCAGTACCAGCGCGGCCGCGGTGCACCTAGCGAGGTTCGGGGCAAGACCGTGATCCTGTGTGGTGGCGCCATCAACTCGCCGCAGCTGCTGCAGCTTTCCGGCGTGGGCAATGCCGGCGAGCTGTCGAAGCTCGGTATCGATGTCGTCCACGATCTGCCCGGCGTGGGGGAGAACCTGCAGGACCACCTGGAGGTCTACATCCAGTACGCCTGCAAGCAACCGATCACCATGCAGAAGTATATGAAGCATCGGTACAAGCCCTGGATCGGCGCCAACTGGCTGTTTCGACGCTCGGGCCCCGGCGCCACCAACCACTTCGAGGGCGGCGGGTTCGTCCGCAGCAACGACGACGTCGCCTACCCGAACCTGATGTTCCACTTTCTGCCGATCGCGGTTCGGTATGACGGGTCCTCGCCCGAGGGAGGCGAGGGATATCAGGTGCACGTCGGGCCGATGTACTCCGACGCCCGCGGTTCGGTGAAGATCAAGAGCAAAGACCCGCGCGAGCACCCGGCGTTGCGGTTCAACTACTTGTCCACCGAGCAGGACCGACGCGAGTGGGTCGAGGCGGTCAGGGTCGCGCGCACGATCCTCACCCAGCCCGCCTTTGCGGAGTTCAACGACGGCGAGATCTCACCGGGGCCCTCCGTGGGCAGCGACGAGGAGATCCTCGACTGGGTCGCCAAGGACGCCGAGACCGCTCTGCATCCCTCGTGCACGCTGCGGATGGGTGTGGACGAGATGTCCGTAGTCGACCCGCTGTCCATGGGCGTTCACGGCATCGAGGGGCTCAAAGTGGTCGATGCCTCCGTGATGCCCTACATCCCCAACGGCAACATCTACGCGCCGGTGATGATGCTGGCCGAGAAGGCCGCCGACCTCATCCTGGGGAGCACACCCTTGCCTGCGTCGACGGCCGAATTCTACCGGCACACATCCGACCACTGATTCACCGCTTGTCGAGCTCTCGTCGCCCGCGCAGCCGCTGAGGTTGCGCGGGCGAGGTCTTGACAGGGCAGTCCCCACTTCGTCATGCTGTTGCGTATCGTGCTCAAAGTTGTGCAATATGCATCGAGGTGATCACATGCTGGCAGTCTGTCCGCTGTCGTCGTTGCCCCCAGGTGAGGCGCTGCGCGTCGCGTTCGCGCCTCCGATCGCGGTGTTTCGCACCGATGACGGTGAGGTGTACGCGCTGGATGACACCTGTACACATCAGGATGCTTCGCTCGCCGACGGGTGGATCGAAGGCTGCCAGGTGGAGTGCCCGCTGCACGCTTCGCGCTTTGACCTGCGTACCGGACAGGTGGACGCGCCCCCGGCCAAGAAGCCGGTCCGTAGTCACCGGGTCGTGATCGCCGACGGTCAGATTTTCGTCGAACTGTCTCCGGAGGAGCCCAACTTCCCGCCTGGCGTGACGACAGGAGCCCAGGGATGAGGACCATAGCGGTCGTGGGGGCGTCGCTGGCCGGCTTGTCCTCGGCCCGGGCATTACGGTCGCAGGGTTTCGACGGTCGGCTCGTGATCATCGGCGACGAGATACATCGGCCCTATGATCGCCCGCCGCTGTCCAAGGACTTCCTGGCCGGCAAGGTGGGGGTCGGCGACGTCGCCCTGGAGCTCGACGACGAGAACCTGGACGCGGAGTGGCTGCTGGGCGTCCGGGCCGCAGGCTTGGACCTGACCGCGCGGAGTGTGGTCCTGGCGAATGGTGCCCGCGTGCGGGCCGACGGCCTGGTGATCGCGACCGGGGCGAGTGCGCGCACGATACCCGGTGCCGAGGGCCTGGCCGGCGTACACACGTTGCGCACCCTGGACGACGCCGTAGCGCTCAAGGACGCCTTGCAGCCCGGACGCCGACTGGTCGTCATCGGTGCCGGCTTCATCGGAGCGGAGACTGCCGCGACGGCGCATCTTCTCGGCCTGGACGTCACCGTCGTGGAGGCCATGGCAACCCCACTCGCCGGACCTCTCGGCGCCGAGATGGGGGCGGTCGTCGCCCAGCTGCATGCGGACAACGGCGTGGCACTGTTGTGCGGGACGGGCGTGCGCCGATTCACCGGCAGCGGGCAGGTCGACGGCGTGGAACTCGAGGACGGTCGAGTGCTCCCGGCTGACCTTGTCCTCGTCGGTGTAGGTGCCCGACCCAACGTGGATTGGTTACGGGACAGCGGCCTGAAGCTGGGCAACGGCGTGCTCTGCGACGCCGGTGGGCTGACGAGCGCGCCGGGCGTTGTCGCGGTCGGTGACTGCGCGGCGTGGTACGACAGGCGCCTGGGACACCATGATCGGGTGGAGCACTGGTCCGGGGCATCCGAGCGCCCGAAACGCGCCGTGGCCAGTCTGCTGTCGGGTGACAGCGCCGGCCAGGACACCATCCCGGCGTACTTCTGGTCCGACCAGTACGACGCGCGCATCCAGTTCGCTGGAAATGCGCAGGGCGCGGACGCGGTGACGATCGAGGCGGGTGACCCCGCGCTGCGCAGCTTCCTTGCGGTGTATCGCCGCGAGGAGGAAACGGTCGCGGTGCTCGGCATGAATCAGGTTCGGCTGTTCACTCGCTGGCGCCGCGCTCTCAACGCCGGACCGGTCCCGGCCCTGCCCTGAATCGACCCCCGTCGAGCTCCCCGGTGACTGCTCTCGGGGCGCGCAGCGTTGTACGGTGCCGAGGCCGACCGTCGGCCGTTCACTGCCTCGCCGAGTCCCTGGAGGAACTAGTGGCTGACCTGTTCATCGACGCTACCTGGCACGCATCCGAGTCGGGCGAGACCGCAGGAACCTGCTGCTGCGGGTAGCCGCAGAACTCGCGGTCCGCAAGGACGCCTTCGCCCGGGCGGAGTCCCTGAATACCGGCAAGCGCTATGTCGAGAGCCAGCTCGACATGGACGACATCATCGCCTGCTTCACCTACTTCGGAAAGCGTGCCGGCCAGGATGCCGGACGCATTGTCGAAGCGGGAAGTCCCGGGGTGTTCAGCCGCATCGTCTACGAGCCGGTGGGCGTATGCGGGTTGATCTCGCCGTGGAACTACCCGCTGCTGCAGTCGGCCTGGAAGGTTGCCCCTGCACTGGCGGCCGGAAACACCTTCGTCCTCAAGCCCAGCGAGCTCACCCCGCACACCGCGATGTTGCTGATGGGCGTGCTCGCCGAGGTCGGGCTTCCGGCGGGGGTGGCCAACCTGGTACTCGGTGCCGGAGCGGTGGCGGGCGCCCCGCTGAGTGAGCCACCCGGATGTGGACCTGGTGTCGTTCACCGGCGGACTGGTCACCGGCAAACGCGTAGCGGCCGCCGCGGCGGCCACCGTCAAGAAGGTGGCGCTGGAACTCGGCGGCAAGAACCCGAACGTGATCTTCGCCGACGCCCGCTTCGACGCCGCGGTGGACAACGCCCTGAACGCTGCCTTCGTCAACTCCGGGCAGGTGTGCTCGGCAGGCGCGCGCTTGATCGTAGCCGAGGAGCTGAACGACCGCTTCGTCGATGAGATGGTCCGTCGCGCCCGTAACATCCGCCTCGGCGGACCCTTCGACGACAAGGCGCAGACGGGTCCGTTGATAGCACCGCACAGCAGAACCGCAGAGCCCCAAACACGTCCGGCCCGTACAGCGCGGGCCTCGGCTTTCGGGGGCGGACGATCCTGGGCCGCGATGCCTGCCCGAGCGTCTTACGCGCGTGATTGCGGTGCCAACCCGTCGTCGCACACAACTCGTCGAGGATCGTCCCCTTGCCGGCCTTGTCCGCCCGCTTGTAACGCGGCGCGATCGCCTTGGTCACCCGCGTGCCGCTGGCTCATCGAAAGTCCCATAGTCTGGGCCTCACCAACCCGAGAAACCGGACCCGGCAGGCGCGCCGCACGCGCGCATTCCCAGATGAGTCAACGACCCCGTCCACGCGCGCATCTTTGATGAGTCAACGCGGCAGCTTGCCCAGCGGGCGGACGGGGATGTCGTGCGCGGCGCAGAACGCGTAGGTGGCCCGAGAACCCGCCCGGCAGAGCTCGGCCTTCAGGGTGCCGGGTTGGTAGTAGATGCCGGAGTGGATGACGCCGCTGTTGTATCCGCTATGATGCCGGGCGAGTGCCTGTTCCTTCTCCAGTATGAGGACTGTGGCGTCCGGGAGCTGATCCAACACGCTCATTGCGGTCGCCAGGCCGATGATCCCGCCGCCGATCACGCAGACGTCGTACACCGGGGCTGGCACGCCGCTCAGCCTGCCAGACCTTCTTTGCCGATCGGGCTCGACGGCAACGTCGGCGGATTCGCCGACTACTGGCTCGACAACCAGCGGATCGTGTTCACCCACACCGAGGTCGACGACGCCTACAGGGGCAGGGGGTGGCCGGGCAGCTCGCGCGCTCGGTGCTCGACGCCGCCCGGCAGCGCTCCTGACGGTCACGCCGCAGTGTGACTACATCGCGGGTTACATCGGCAAGCACTCCGAATACGCCGACCTCGTCGGCGAGGGGGACCGCGCGCTGATCAAGTAGTTGCTTGATGCGCCAAGACAGCCGGGAACTCAGCCGCGATCGGCGGTGTTACCCAGTTCCACCAGCAGCACCCCGCCGAGGATGAGCACGATGCCCAGGCCCATCAGTGGTGTGAGCGGATCATCGAAGATCACCTTGCCCAGGATCGCGACCAGGGCCACTCCGACCGCCGCCCAGATGCCGTAGGCGACCCCGATCGGCAGGCCTCGGCGCAAGACCAGGCTCAAGGCCACGAACGCGCCGACGTACCCCACGGCGACCAGCGCCGTGTAGCCGAGCTTGGTGAATCCCTCCGAGGCCCGGAGCGACAGGGTCGCGGTGACCTCCAGGACGATCGCGGCGATGAGGAAGAGCCACTTCACAGGACGTACCGGCCGGGGGCACTTGTCGACATGAAACAACCCTAGTCCCGGTGACTCATGTCAAGATGCGCGCGTAGCGGGCCCTTGACATCCAGCAGAAAGCCTCGCAGACTGTTGCGTAGAGCACACGGTGTTGCGTCATAGACAACCCGCCAAGTCGATTCTGCTGTCGTCCCAGGAGCGCTACGTGACCATGACCAGCCCGATCTCCGCCAGCCTGATCACCACACTGCCCGGCAGTGCCTACACCGATGAGGCCGTCTTCGTCGCCGAGCAGGAGCACATCTTCGAGGCGCAGTGGTTCTGCGCTGCCCGCCGCAGCGACCTCGCCGGAGCGGGCGCGTTCAGAACTGTGCAGGTGGGCCGGGAAAGTGTGCTGATCACCCGCAACCGCAACGGAGTCGCCCGCGCCTTCTTCAACGTGTGCCGGCACCGTGGCGCGCGGCTCTGCACCGACGAGTCGGGCGAGGCGAAGCGAGCTTTCCAATGCCCCTACCACGCGTGGACGTATGACTTCGACGGCAAGCTGATCGCCGCTCCGAACCTCACCAAGATGCCCGACATCGACCGCGTCGAGCATGGCCTCGCGAAGATTGCCCTGCGCGAGTGGCTCGGCTACATCTGGGTGTGCCTGGCCGAGGAACCGCCGTCGTTCGAGGACACGGTGAAAAGTGAGGTCGTCGACCGTCTCGGCAACTCGGAGTCCATCGAGGCCTACGACGTGGAGAACCTGGCCGTAGGACGCCGCATCGTCTATGACGTCCAGGCCAACTGGAAGCTGATCGTCGAGAACTTCATGGAGTGCTACCACTGCGCCACCATCCATCCCGAGCTCACCGAGGTCCTACCGGAGTTCGCCGACGGCCTCGCCGCCCAGTTCTTCGTGGGCCACGGTGCCGAGTTCGGTGCGGACATCAAGGGTTTCACCGTCAACGGGTCCGAGGGTATGGACCGGATCCCGGGAATATCCGAGGACCAGGATCGCCGCTACTACGCGATCACCATCAAGCCCCAGGTCTTCCTCAACCTCGTCCCGGACCATGTCGTCTTCCATCGCATGTATCCCCTGGCACCCGACCGCACCGTCGTCGAGTGCGACTGGCTGTACCTGCCGGGAGTCGTTGCGAGCGGGAAGGACGTGGCCGCCTCCGTCGAGCTGTTCCATCGGGTCAACCAGCAGGACTTCGCGGCCTGTGAGCGCTGCCAGCCGGCCATGAGCTCCCGCGTCTACGCGCACGGCGGTGTCCTGGTCCCCAGCGAGCACCACATCGGCGCGTTCCACGACTGGGTGCAGAACCGGCTCGCGGCCAGCTCCGCAACCGTCGGAAACTAGGCCTCGCCCATGTCTGTCAGACCACTGCTCATCCCGGCCCAAGACGGCCGGAGAAACTGACCATGGCAACTGCGACACTGATCAACGGGAAGCTGGTGGCCGAGCGGATCAAGCTCGGGCTCGCCGAGCGGATCGCCATGCTCCAACTGCAGGGAATCCGACCCGGCCTGGGGACCATCCTCGTCGGTGAGGATCCGGGAAGCCATTCCTACGTCGCGGGAAAGCACCGTGACTGCCGAGAGATCGGCATGTCCTCGATTCGTGTGGACCTGCCCGACACCGCCTCGCAGGAAGACATCGAGGCAGCGGTTCTCCGACTCAACGTCGACCGCGCGTGCACTGGCTTCATCGTGCAGCTGCCCCTGCCGAAACACATAGACACCCACCGCGTCCTCGAGTTGATCGACCCCGAAAAAGATGCCGACGGCTTGCACCCGACCAACCTCGGCCGCCTGGTGCTCGGCATTCCGGCTCCGCTGCCCTGCACTCCCCGCGGCATCATCGAACTACTTCGATACCATGATGTTCCCATCACGGGCGCACGTTTCTGCATCATCGGATGCGGCCTGACCGTCGGCAGACCGTTGGGCCTGATGCTGACCCGGAGCAGTGAGCACGCGACGGTGACGCTCTGTCACGAAGCGACTCTTGACGTCGCCGCGCACACCCGCGCCGCTGACGTGGTGATCGCGGCGGCAGGCGTCGCTCATCTGGTCCAACCCCAGTGGGTAAGCCCCGGAGCGACCGTCCTGTCGGTCGGCATCACCCGGACGATCGAAGGCATCTTAGGTGACGTGCACCCCTCCGTCGACAGCGTCGCCGGCAAGCTCAGCGGAGCAACCGGAGGAGTCGGACCGATGACCAGAGCGATGCTCCTGACCAATGTGGTCGAGATCGCCGAGGCGTCCCCCGCGGACGGTTAATCGCCGTAGGTGCGGAAGGTGTAGCCGACCCGTTGGGAGAAGTGAACACAGTGCGCGTGATGGGAATCCTCAACCTCACACCGGACTCCTTCAGCGATGGGGGACAGTTCGACACCCGCGAGAAGGCGGTCGCGGCCGGGCGTCGAATGTTCGACGAGGGTGCTTGGGTCGTCGACGTCGGCGGTGAATCGACCCGACCAGGAGCATGCAGCGTCCCGCTGACCGAGGAGCGCGCTCGCGTCTTGCCCGTAATCAGGGAACTGTCCCGATACGGCGACGTGTCGATCGACACCACCAAGCCCGACGTCGCTCGAGACGCCATCGCCGCAGGCGCACGCATCATCAACGACACCAGTGGCTGTCTCTACCCTCTCGCAGGCAAGCTCGCTGTGGGATACGTCGGTATGCATCGCCGCGGTGCTCCGGCAACCATGCAGGACAACCCACGCTACGACGACGTCGTAGGGGAAGTGTTCGCCGCACTGGACCGCATCGCCCGCAACGCTCACGGGTACGGGGTGAATGACCTGTGGATCGATCCGGGCATCGGATTCGGCAAGAACATCGACCACAATGTGGCGCTGCTTCGCGAATTACCCAAGCTGTGTCAGCGTGGGGTGCCCGTGCTTCTCGGTGTGAGCCGTAAGACAGTCATCGGCGCGCTGACCGGGCGCACGGACCCCGGCGACCGGCTGGGCGGATCGCTGGCAGCGGCTGCGGCCGCCTGGGCGGCTGGTGTGGAGGTGATTCGTACCCACGACGTCGCCGAGACGATCGACCTCATTACTGTCCTCAAGGCGGTGACCTCACCTGGTGTGGCGAAGATCCCACCGTCCGAGCTCACGGTATCCCTCTGTCAACCAGGGTTGAGGCACCCGCCCCCTGACAATCAGTGACCCGAGGGCGGGGATGGAGACTCCCCGAAGATGACAAGCAAGGTGACCAGTGTGGACCGGACGGCCGGGATCGAAGATCCTGGTCGGGTGTCTGATGCTGGAAGGCAACGTCCCGATCCTGAGGTGCCCGAGCGGGCCCGGCGTCGGACGTTCACTGCGAAGTACAAGCTCGAGACTCTGGCGGCCTACGAGGCTGCGCCCGATGGTGAGAAGGGTGCGCTCTTCGCCGGGAGGGCTTGTATTCCAGCCACATCGACTACTGGCGGCGGGCCCGTGACGCCGGCGCGCTGGCCGGGGTAGCTGTACCGTGCGGACGCAAGCGGCGCGACCCGCAAGCCGAGCGGATCGCCCGCCTGGAGAAGGAGAAGCAGCAACTGGCCAAGGCCCGCTTCGTGGTGGATGTGCAGGCAAAACTGCACGCGCTCTTGGAGACGATCTCCGAGAGCGCGGAGCCCGGCACCGGGTCAACGACGTGAGCGAGGCGGCCGTGGCCGAACTAGCCCCACGCATCGGGGTGCGGGCCGCCTGCGACGCGCTCGGCATCGCGCAGGCCAGCTACTACCGCCGCCACCGCACCAGCCCGGCACCGGCGCGGCCCACCCCGACCACCCACCGTGACCGGGCCCAGCCGCGCGCGCTCAGCGCCGCCGAGCAGCAGGCGAACCTCGACGAGCTGCACTCGACACGCTTCGCCGACAAGTCCCCGACCGAGGTGTGGGCGTCTCTGCCCAGTTTAACCAGAGAAACGCGTAGCCAGCCAAGCTCAGCAACTAAAAGTTCAGCAACAAACCGTCTGACTGTGGCTGACCCGCGCCTATTCGGGTTCCGCCCCGATGGCAGGTTTGGCGAGGTCGAGGAAAGCGGCCGCCGCCGGAGACGGCGGTTGTTTGCGCCACATCAGGTGGACAGTGCGCAGCAGCGGGGGATCGGTCAGCGTGACGACAGCTCCGCGGCGTCCGGCGTCCTCGGCGATTGACTGTGGGAGCAGGGTGGCGCCGGCGCCGGCCAGAACGAGCGGGACGATGGCGGCCCTGTGCGTGGTTTCGATCGCCACCCTCGGTGGAATCCCCCGCACGGTCAGGGCGCGGTCGACCAGGGTGCGCATCGCGGTGCCTTCCGGTGACGCGATTAACGGCATGACCGCGAGCTGGGCGACCGGCAGCGGAGTTTGCCGGGGTGGAGCGTCCTGCGGAGGGAGCACTGCGAAGAATTCCTGGTCGACCAGCTGGATGCTGTCGAGACCGTCCAGGTTGCCGGGGGACTCTGCGAGGCCGAGCTCGCACTCCCCGGTTCGCACCATGCCGGTGACGGCCCTGTCGTGTTCGGGATCGAAGATGCGGACGTCGACCAGCGGGTAGCGGGCACGGAAGCTACCGACCAGGTCGGCCAGTGGGTCGACGGCTAGGGTGGTTAGGGCGACGATGTCGAGCCGCCCGCCGGTCAGACCGCTGACATGCTGGACAGTGGCACGCGCGGTGGCGAAATCCCGCAGCACCTGCTGCGCCGGGCGCAGCAACGCCTCACCCGCCGCGGTAAGTGTCACCCCACGACCAAGCCGGTGGAACAGCGGTGTGCCGAGATCCCGCTCCAAGGCCTGAATGGCCTGCGACAGGGACGGCTGCGCGACCCGTAGGCGGCGTCCGGCGTTGGTGAAGCCGCCGTACTGCACCACCGCGAGGAAGTGTTCCAGTTGCCGACGTTCCATAGGTGGATCCTATCGGAGCGGTCTAGAACTGGTCTGCTCAGCTGGCTCCGAACCCATTGCTGATACAGCCGCGAGCGCGCATCGTTAAGCGAGAAAAGTGATTGAGATCACTCTTCAACTGGCGCTTGCTCGGAGGCTGGCTCTTCAGAGAAACGTTGCCGGTGGAAGGCCTAACTTCGGCTGTCCTGCCCCGAAAGGATCATCTTGTCATGATGAGTTGTTGCGGCTTGGACCATCACCAGGGGGGCTATACCGCTCGGCAGCAGCAGGACCTGGACCGGGTGCTGGCGTTCAACCGCCGCCTGGCAACAGCAATCGAGGACTGCGTTGACATTTCTGCTGTCGAGTCCCTGCTGGATCCCGACCCAATGCGGTACATGTGGGTCGATGAGGGTGGCGGTCGATTGACAGACTACCTTGCCACCGCCGACGACGCCCTAACCGCTGCATCACCCCTGCAGGGGCACCGTCGGGCTCCGGGTCGGGCTGTCTGTGAGCCCCGATCTGCGGCGCGCCCCGCCGTCGCCACGGCGCCGGATGGCCGTGTGCTGCACGTGTGGATCGAGTGGCAAGTGGATGTCGGAGAGTGCATCTTCGTGGCCTTGGCCGACAGCCCAACAGCCGAGGTGACGCCCGTCGCGTTGACCGCCGACCCCGCTGACTGCTTCCGTCCCTCGGCAGCGTTTGATGCTCATGGCGTGCCGTGGGTTTGTTATGGCCGATCGCAGAACGGTCGGGTCGACGTCTGGGCGCACCGCTTCGAGCCGGAGACCGGGTGGGGTGCTGCCGAACAGGTCAGCAGCACAGGACACCCGTCCTTCAACCAGGAGGTCGTTGCGCACCCCGATAGCAGCGTCGAGGTGGTCTGGCAGGGCCCGTCGGGGACGGGCTTCGGCATCTGGTCCCGGCGCTGGCGCAGCGGAACCTGGGACGAGGAGAAGCTGGTGAGCGCGGGAGCGGCTGGCAACGCCTGGGACCCCGCCGTGGCGGTTCGGCCGAACGGCGGCAGCGCCTACGCCTGGTCGGAGTACGTCAATGGTTCCTACCGCGTGGTCGTGTGCACCGCCGATAACGCCGGGGACGTGAGACCGCCGTGTCCGGTCAGCTCGGGCACCGACTACGCCCTGCACCCCAGCCTTGCGGTCACCCCCGATGGCGCTGTCTGGTGCGCCTTCGACATGATCGCGATCCACGGACACGGTGGCTCCGGCCCGACCCGCTTGCGTCCCGTCGAGGAACTCGACGAGGCGCCCCGCATCTTGGGCGTACGGGAGAGCGGCGACTCGGTGCCCCCCGAGCTGCTGCCCGACGTGACGGCCTCCTTGCGGGTGGTGAAGGTGCAGAGCGACGAGTTGTTCGAGGCGGATGGCGTCTTGGCCGAGGGTCTGGATGTCGTGCCCGGCGGGTTACCGCGGCTTGTTGCCGACGCCCACGGTGGACTCACCGTGGTATACCGCGTACACCGCCGACTGCCGTTGATGACGTACTACTGGGAAGTAGCAGCGCAGACCCTCGGGCCGGACGGGTGGTCCAAGCCGATCACCTTCGCCGGCAGCGACGGCACACTGGAGGAGGCCGCGCTGGCACCGGTCGCCGACGGGATCATCGTGACCTGGCAAACCGACGGGCGGCTGGAGCGCAGCCTCACCTGGACCGAAGGCTTCGGCGGTCGGGAGTGCCCCAAACTGCTCGAGCACCTCGGCTCGGTCGTCTGGCACGGCATGCACGGGGTAGGGGCCATCCGGTCAGCAGTCATCAGCACGGATGGCGGCCCCGCGCGGGCGAGCAACCCGCTGACAACTGTGGCCGGCAACGACCGCCGCGAGGTCCGCGGTTGGGCGGCGCAGGAAAGCCCCAGGTACACCACCGCGGTCCAGGGGACCGAGCTCACCCTGTACTGGGGAGACCTGCACCGCCATTCCCTGGTCAGCAGATGTACCTCCGGCGACGAGCCGTCGCTCGAGGACTTCTACCGCTACGGCTGGGATGTCTGCGACTACGACTTCTGGGCCGTCACCGATCACTCCGAAAACAGCAGCGCGTACCAGTGGTGGAGCATTCAGAAGATCGCCGACCTCTTCCGCGTCGATGACCGCTTCGTGCCGCTGTACGGGTTCGAGTGGACCAGCAACACTGGTCACCAGAACGTCATCTACGGCTCCGAAGAACGCGGCGCACCCATCTACTCCTCCTTTGCGGCAGGCTCCCAGACGCCCGACGAGCTGTGGTCAAGTCTGCGACGACACCCGAATTACCCGGCCATCACCATCCCTCACCACCCCGGCTCGGCGATGATCCCCTACGACTGGAACTACTACGACGCCGAATACTTGCGCTTGGTCGAGGTCTTCCAAGCCTGCCGTGGCAACTACGAGCAACAGGGCTGCTTCCGCCAGTACTCCGACGGGACGCTGGACGGGACATTCGTACTCGACGGTCTGAAACGCGACTATCGATTTGGATTGATCGCCAGCTCTGACCACGGCAACGGGGCCAGCTACGTCGGAGCGTTCGCTGAGCGGCTGGATCGTCAGAGTGTGTTCGAAGCCTTGCACTCGCGGCGAGTATTCGGGGCCACCACACGCGATGTGATGGTGGACGTGCGGGTCGCGGGGGCATTCATGGGCAGCGAGGTCACCCACACAGGACCGGTGGAGATCGATGTCCTCGCGCGTGGATTCCGCGATTTGGCCCGGGTCGAGCTGGTCCGCAACGGCGAAACCATTCGAAGCGAGGAGCCGGATCTTCATCTGCCCGAAGGCTGGGTGCAGATGCCACTGCGAGTGGAGTTCGGGCAGAGCGCCACCAACACCGACTGGAGTGGGCACGTCCGCATCGACGGGGGTCGGATCATGCAGACCCCGTTCTGGGGGCCCGAAGTGGTCAGCGCCGATGAGCAGGAGGTCAGATGGGTTGCGTCCACCAAGACGTTCGGTGAGCCCTACGGTTCACAGCGTGGTGGTATCGAGGTAACCCTGATCGGCCCACCAGAGGCGACCGTGGACGTCGAAACACCGCAGGGCAGCGTGAGCGTCCCGCTGGGCAAGCTGTTGATCGATGTCGTGGAAATTGCCGGTTGGCGTCCGGGCGGTGGTCGTGTGCTCCTACAGCGAGGCACCGGCGGCCTCGCCTCCCTCGGCAGCACCGAGCAACGCCTGACGTGGACCGATGAACCCGGTGGCTCTGCGTACTACTACGTGCGGGTCATCCAAGTCGACGGGGAGATGGCCTGGTCCTCTCCAGTCTGGGTGGTAGCCGGATCAGCCACCTCACGCGAGAACTGAAAGTTCATGACACCGAAACGAATGGAGATGGCTATGCGCTCAAGATTGGGTGGCTTCACCACACTAATTCTGTCCTTGACGTTGCTGCTGTCCGCGTGCGGGGGTAGCACCAATGCCTCATCCTCAGGCACCAACACTGGAGCCGCTGGCGGTTTTACTGTCCGTGTTGGGCAGTTCAGCTGGAGTGCCGCAACGTTGACGAACACAATACTCGAGGGGATTGCGCAGCAGAAGCCCGGTCTCGGGGTATCCGGCTTCAAGACGACGCAGCTGGATCCAGCAACAGCATGGGCGGGCGCAGGACGTGGTGACATCGACTTGATGTCCGAGGTTGAGCTGCCCAACCAACAGAAATTTGTAGACAGCGCCAAAGATAAAATGCAAGTCGCGGGGCAGACTTATGGCGACGCGCAGCAGGGATGGTTCGTGCCGAAATATGCGGTGGAACCGGGTGGCCCGGCCGCGGGACTCACCAGCGTGGCTCAACTGAACGACTTCAGTAAGGTCTTTGGCGGAAAGTTGTACGACCAAGACCCAGGCTTTGTTACGACAGAGCAAAACACTAAGCGACTGAAGGGTTATGGCATTACATATGAACACGTGATCTCGAGCACCGCTGCCGAGCTCGCACAACTCAAACGTGCGACCGACCGCAAAGAGCCCATTGTCTTGTATCTGTCCCACCCGGACGCGGTGTTCGCCGAGTATGACTTGGTGCAGCTGAAGGAACCGAACCCATACACACCGGACTGCTTAACCACGGGTAGCGGCGCCTGTGCGATGCCGGCATATTCGGCTCATATCGCCGCGAGTGACACGCTCAAGGGGCAAGCGCCAAAGTTCGTTGCCTTGCTCGGAAAGATTCGCATCTCGGTGGCCGAGATGGAGCAGATGCAGAAAGCGGTTGACGTCGAAAAGAAGACACCGACGGCAGTGGCTGGCGCGTGGATAACTTCCCATCAGCAGCAGATTGACAGTTGGTCAGCGCAGTGACGTCGCCAATAATTCAATGCAGCGGGCTAACGAAGGTTTTCGGTGTCCGGGAAAAAGAGGCCTTCAGTCTGGCCCAACACGGCGTGGGACGGGCCGAAATATTTCGCCGGACCGGTGCGACGGTGGCGGTTCACAATGTCGACTTCGACGTGGCGCGGGGTGAATTGTTTGTGGTCATGGGCTTGTCCGGTTCGGGTAAGTCTACGCTGGTACGGCTGCTCAACCGCCTAATCGAGCCGAGCGCAGGAACGGTGCATATCGATGGTAATGATCTGAGCAGCGTGGGGGATCGGGAGCTTCGCAAGGTGCGCAACCACCAGGTCAGCATGGTGTTCCAACACTTTGCGCTGTTCCCGCATCGGACAGTGCGGGAGAACGCGGCTTACGGGCTGAAAGTGCGCGGTGCGGCGGCTCGAGAATTGCGCGACCGAGCTGATTGGGCGTTAGCTACGGTGGGGCTCGCAGATCATGCGGATGCGCGGCCGTCGGAGTTGTCGGGTGGTATGCAGCAGCGCGTCGGGTTGGCCAGGGCTCTGGCTACGGATTCTGATGTGATGTTGATGGACGAACCATTCTCTGCGCTCGACCCGCTGATCCGGCGTACGATGCAGGAACTGTTGATTCGGCTGCAGAATGAGTTACACAAAACCATCGTGTTCATCACGCACGACCTGAACGAAGCCATGCGGCTGGGCGACCGAATCCTTATACTGAAAGATGGGCACAAGGTGCAGCTCGGCACCGGTCCCGAGATCATCTCCTCGCCCGCCGACGGCTATGTCAAGGACTTCGTCTCCGACGTCGATCGATCCCGAGTGCTTACCGCGGAAGACGTGCTGCGCGAGCCGAATACCGTCGCGTGCCTCGGTGAACGACCAGTTGACGTCCTACATCGGCTGAGTGCGGCCGATGCGCACGGAATCTACGTTCTCGACGATAACCGACGGATCGTAGGAGTTGCCCGTGATGACCTGCTGGCGAGCGCAGTGCAGGAAAATCGAGGAGCTCTAACTCGAGACGGTCTGGTCAGCGATTTTCTCACTACTTCTGCAGATCGACCGCTAATCGAGCTCATGCACCTTGTCGGTCGCCGCGTTGTGCCCCTCGCCGTGCTCGATGAGGAAGATCGCTTGATCGGTGTCCTACCGCGAGCCGTTATGCTCGACGCCCTCTCGCCCACACCAGGAGCTGACCGTGCCTCGACTCCCTCTCGGTAATGCCGTGGCTAGTCTCATCGACTGGCTGATACGAACCATTCCATGGCTGTTCGACGGAATCAGTTTAGTAACGACGAAGCTCGTCGACGGCCTGACGTTCGGCCTGACCGCTCCACCATCGTGGGTGTGGATCGCCGTATTTGTCGTCGTTGCCTTCATGGTGCGCGGATTGGGCTTCGCCCTCTATACAGTGCTCGCGTTCGCCCTTGTGTTGTCTCTGCAGCTGTGGACCGAAACTATGCAGACGCTGGCCGTGGTCTTTGTTGCCACACTTATTGCTCTGATCGTGGGAATCCCTGTGGGTATTTGGGCTGCGCGTGTCCGTTCCATCCAAGCAGTCGTGAGACCAGTACTGGATTTTATGCAGACCACGCCTGTCTTTGTCTACCTGATTCCAGCGGTCTTTTTCTTCGGTGTCGGAATCGTTCCCGGCGTTGTGGCTACCACGATTTTCGCAATCCCTCCGGGGGTGCGCTTGACTGAGCTCGGTATCCGGCAGGTTGATCCGGAGGTGGTCGAGGCGGCGCATGCGTTCGGAGCGCGACCTAGACAGATTCTGCGGGAGGTCCAACTCCCCATGGCCTTGCCCTCAATCATGGCGGGTGTAAATCAGGTGATCATGTTGTCGCTATCCATGGTCGTGGTCGCTGGCCTGGCCGGCGCCCCCGGCCTCGGGGCCGTGGTCGTCCGGGCCGTTACACAGCTCGACGTGGCCACTGGTTTCGAGGGCGGCCTGGCGGTCGTGCTCTTGGCGATCTTCCTCGACCGGCTTACCTCGGCGCTGGCCGAACCGCACCGCCGGAGATTACAAGTCCCGCGACTGCGGCGTGGACACCGGGCGTCAACTTTGCCCGAGGCGGTCCAGGCACCGGAACAGCCCGGGCGAGCAGGCTCGCCTTACGCCACGCCGGGACAAGAAGACCAAGCAGCCTTTGTCCAGACACGACAACAACGTCCTTCTAGTGGTGTGTCTCCAAAATAATCGGTGGCTTCCGCGGTAGACTGGGCGGGTGATGAGGCCTGCTGCAGCTTTGATGATTTCGGGGGGTCAGCGTGCGGCTTTGGAGGTGATTGCCCGCTCGCAGACTGCGCCGCATCGTGAGGTGCAGCGGGCGCAGGTGTTGTTGTTCGCAGTCGAGGGTTTGGCGAACGCGCGGATCGCCACCCGGGTGGGCGTCAGCCCGGCCACAGTGCGAGCCTGGCGGGCACGGTTCGCCCAGGAGGGTCTTGCGAAGCTGGGTACGGTCCGGCCCGGTCGTGGCCGCAAGTCCACAATCCCTCAGACCAAGATCG